>ERZ773057.35-NODE-35-length-75033-cov-8.831777_pt1 | contig 75033 bp, 54 predicted proteins | sample MGYA00580629_ERZ773057 | MGnify/ENA primary metagenome ERZ773057 (study PRJEB29015, sample SAMEA2738143) | human oral metagenome | biome: human oral; feature: human-associated habitat; material: saliva | place: China | collected 2163 ...
TGAGTCTGCCGTACTGCCGCAGCAATGCGACCGGCGCTCCTTCATAAGTATGCCATATAAGCCCGATATTTAAGAATATATATGCATTTATGGTGCGGTGTGATGTTGGCTTACTAAACCGTAAAGTCTAGCTTTATAAAGACCTTTCAGGGTGTTTAAGAGAAAATTAAGCCACTGGTCTTAGAATGCATTTTTATCCACTCAAGGTGGCGGGGAGGAGCAATAAATAAGCCGCACGGCACCGCGAACACCCAAGAGATAAACCCTAAAATAATCCCGGGTGTCCGCGCCGCCGTGCGACACGCTTATATATTTTTTAGGCTAACCGGCCGATATGGGGGCCGGACCAGCCGCTACTTGGAGACGCAGAATGCGTACTGGCCAATACCGTCACGGGACTCGCCGCGAACCGTGCCCTGCCCGCTTGAGCGCTGGAAGGTGGGGTTGATGACGTCCGCCGCGACAAAGCTGCCGCCACCGCCACCGCCACCGGCGACCACACCTGCACTCACTGAGTAGGCATCGCTTACGGTCTTCCCATCTCCCAGCACGTTAATAGTCTGTGCGCCAATAGCTGCTGCTGCGCCTGAACCGCCGCCGCCGTAGCCGCCACCGCCACCGCCAGAAACAGCGTATGCGGTCACGTTGAACTTGTAAGGGCTTCCGCCGTCGGGCTGGTCGGTTTCTTTGGTACTGATCGAGTAGGAGTATGCCACTACACCGTCGGCACCATTAGCTTTCGCGCCTGAACCGCCCGCAACACCTGCTACGGTGCTGGTGCGGATATTTGACTCGGTGGTGCTGGAGAAGGAAAGGTCCTTAGCGGTGCTGTAGGTGGCTTTACTGCCGCCTGCGCCGCCGTTTGCGCCGCTGCCGGGGTTACCGCCGCGTACAGTTACTTTTGCGGAGGGGTATTCGCTGTACACCTCGGTACCGTTACTGCCAGCCTGCGGGAAGTCGCTCGCATCGCCACCATTACTGAGTACCGGGAAACCACCGTCAGTCTTCCACCCGGCCAGCTTGGTGCCGTTTAGAGTCTCACGTGCTGCCTGGGTCATGGCGCGGGTGCCACCGCCGCCACCGCCGCCAGCAACGGCGAGCAGTTTTTCTTCCGAAGATCCCTTATCGCTAATAAGCACGGCGCTTGCGCCACCGCCTGAGCCCGAGTACACCACAATGTGGTTGTAGGTGGGGCTCTGCATTTCATCCAGGTCAGATACTTCTACGCCGGTTTCAAGAAGAGTGTTGGAGCTACCGCCGTTCCCGTAGCCTTCACCACCTGCGGCAGGCTTGTCGTAGAGGCCAAGGCCGCCAGCGCCCACATGGAACTTCACGGTCTGTCCGGGGGTGACCTTAATGGTTCCCTCAATATCTGCGCCTGCGCCGCCATCACCGACGTTGCGGTTAGCATGGTCGACGCCGCCGCCGTAACCGCCCTGGATCTTAAACCACATGTAGGTGGCACCTTCGGGGACAGTTATTTCTTCGTAGCCCTTTTTATTATTTGCACGACCTGGGGCAACTGTCTGGCGTGCTTCGAAGTCATTGAGGTTTTGGCAGGGGTTAACTGAAGATGCATACGCGGGTATAGCTGTAGATGTCAGCACTGCGGGGGCGGCCCAAGCGGCGCCTGCCACGAGCGACCTGCGGGAAATATTCCTGGTCATGGTCTGCATGTCCTTGAGTGTAGTAGTTCGAGTGTGAACGTGTCACTGCGTGGGTATTGGGCGCGTGGTAGCCACAAGAGGGTGAATACTGCGTGCGGGAAATCAATACCTACTGATGACAGTTGAAAGCTGAGCGAGTACTACGGCACCTGAGAAGGCACCTCCCCTCAGTGTGCCCGCAGGACTCATAAAACTCAAGTAAATATTGACGATTGGGTAGATTTTTTCTTGAAAATATGATAAACAACCTATCCAGGTTGCATATACTCTACTTTTTGGTTGTACTTATTCCATCCCTTGATACGTTTTAATGTTTTACCGGTGTAGTAAACCGGTGACAGGTGGCTATTTTATGATGCGCATCGCATAAAAAACAGGTTTTTTGTGATGGAAAACACCCTAAAAATAGCGTCTTGGGAGCCATGAAAAGACAAAAAACGAACCCTCTCGTTTGAAAGTTAAACATTCAAACGAGAAAGTCCGTTGCTCCAACTATAGGTTTATATAAAGCTTTACCAGAAGCTCTATAATCCGCTGTATTTCAAGGGAATCAAGGGGTGGGTGAACCCCAGGTACGCAGCTGCATTATTGCTGCTGTGCATCTGTTGCTAGGTGTGATGCTCCTGCTGTGGGGTGGGGTGGAGAATATGCACCGCTCCACTATTGACCGCGCCACCGCTAAATGCATAAATATAGGCTGTTCCAATCATGCAATCAGCTGCAAAAACACTAGCCAACACCGTCCGCCGGCAGTGTGAACATCGGTATTGACGGCGTAGAACACGTCATTGGTGTATACCCGTATTTTCATGCCATTAGTAGGGCATGAAATACGGGTAGGATTGAGAGCTTCACCTGTGTGCGGCTGGAAGCCGCAGCTAGGGATACGCAGAGAGGCCTATAACCTGATTTTATGACATAAGTTCATCATTAGACCTAGGCGGGGAAACAGAAACCATATTCCAGGTACCCCGGCTCAAGATCAGTAGATGCTGTAAAATAGGTTCCACCTATGTCTGGAGAAATATAAGAATCGCCGCCACCGCCGCCACCCATCGTGACCCCCATGCCAATGGCGTACACTTCGCCGCTGTGCTCATCATACTTTTGCATTCCAAGTGCGAGAACACCACCTGAACTGCCACCGCCCCAGCCAGCTCCACCACCGGGTGAAACCGCATACCCAGAGACGGCATGCACATATTCTGAAGCATTAGCGTCATCACCATAAAACTTATGGGTGCTGTAGGCATACCCATACGCTGCCACGCCGTCCGCTCCGTGAGCACGCAGACCGTCGCCTCCAATGCCCCCGGTGGTGCTCATGGTGCGGATGGTGACAGGTGTCTGTTCGACGCTCTTGAAAACAAACGGGTCAATAGTGGGGAGTTCGGCGGGTTCTGAGCCTTTACCCCCTATTCCACCGTATCCTCTTTTGCCTCCATGTACGAATAGTTGTTTCCCCTCATAGAAGCCGTAGCGGTTATAGTAGCCGTAAAAGTTTCCATCAACGGACCAACCATCTCCACCGTAGTGTAGTGGATGAATTGAGTCTCCTCCCATCCCCATGTAGGGGAAACCGTAATTCTCCCATGAGGCATCCCTCTTATGATCAGATGTATTTCTGGAATCATCTGCGGTACCTCGGAGACCGGCGCCTCCGCCGCCGCCAGCAACAACAAGAACTGTTTCTTGTGCAGGATCAGCAGGATCAACCCTCACAATTGCTGATGACCCGCCGCCTGATCCGCCGTATATCACTACGTTGTCTGCTTTAAGGTCTGTCAGGATCTTCTGTTCTTCGGCAGGTATAACCGATGAGGGAGAAAGCTTAGAAGAACCGCCTTTACCGTATCCGGCACCCCCTTCTGCCGGTCGGGTACCGAAAGCCTCGCCGGAAGAACCTAAATAAATTTTAAAGATCTGACCGGGGATCACCTCAAGATCCCCCGAGACCTTTGCTCCATGTCCGCCGATAGCATACGATTCCAGGTATCCGCCTGCGCCTCCAACAAGCTCGAAGTACAGACTGGCTGCCCCATCAGGTACAACAATCTCGTGATAGTTTGTTTCTGCGGCGGTAATCCTACTGCTTTTAGGGCAGATGAGACGTGTCGATGATGCCGCATAGGCGGGTACTGCTGTGGAGGCCAACACTGCAGGTGCCGCCCAGGCGGTACCAACCACGACTCTCCGGCGTGAAATCTTCGAATTTTCTACCATAACAATTATCCGTTCTTGAATGTTGAAACGAGCAGAGTGCAATGTGGAACAGTATTTGGTGAGCTGTAGTGCTTCGGCACTTGACGTAATTTCTGCACAGCTTAGAGACAATGCCCAACAGTATCTGGAAATCTGAGTTCCTGGCGTCCTTCACTGCTAGGCCTACTCACGGGTAACGTGTATTATGCCTTTCTAAGCTGGAATGATAGGCCCTTCGGCGGGTTCGGATGTACAAAAATCGTACTCAAACCACCCGTCTTTTACGGTGTATAGGTCCCCATAAACGTAGTGATTATAATGCCATGAGCTTTCTCCCATAAGAGGTGAAGAAAAAGACGCTCCAGAACCTCCCGCCCCCGAAGTAAGCCGCATGCTCACATGGGATGCATCTTCGCCAGGGGAACCAATTTTGTGCACTTCGTATCCTAGTGCGAGTGAGGCGCCTGAACCTCCACTATTGTATCCTGCGCCGCCTCCACCGGAGACTATATAACCGGAGACAAAATGGGGGTGTTCAACGCCGTCGTCTGGGTCGTTTTTAAGGCGTGCGGCAGTGGCGTAACCGTATGCGGCTACCCCGTCAGCCCCGTTACCTTGTGCTCCTTCGCTGCCTGCAGTACCAGACACAATATCTGTACGTATTGTGGTAGCACTTGTGGATTTAAAAGTGATATTTGCGAATTTGTCAGGAATCGGGCTGGGTACTACGGCAGCTCCAGGACCGTATGATGAACCTGAGTTACCAGTGGGATATGGAAAGTAGGAGGATGAGAAACGGTAGTCGGGGATCTCCGCTTCGAAGAAAATCTCATAATGTTGCTCAGCCCATGCAGACCCTTCGGTAGCGTCCATTCCTTCGTTAGCATGCCCGCTGGAATCCCATTGGTTGGAAAAGTCATAGCCGTCATAGTTTGCGGGGTTTCTGCTGTCAGTAATAACCGCACGGGCCCCACTGCCGGAGCCGCCACCAGCGACAACCAGTAGAGTATCGTGCGAAGAATCTCCTGGTTCCCCTAACAGAACCGCGGAAGAACCGCCACCTGAGCCTGAGTACACTACCTTATGATCAGAGCTCAACGCATCAATCTTTGCTTGAACGTCAGCGGGAATAACACTGCTGGGTGGGATGTTTGACGAGCCCCCTTTACCGTACCCTGTACCACCTTCAGCCGGTTTGTTGTAGAAGGCTTGGCCTGCCAAACCAATGTGAACTTTAACGATCTGACCTGGGGATACCGGCGCGAATCCGTACATCACAGCACCTCTGCCGCCGCGGCTGATTATATGCCCGACGCGACCGAACATCTTCTCTATGTCATAATCACTGAGACCACCACCGTTTCCGCCGCTGATGCGGAAGTTAATGTGGGTTGCCCCTGCCGGTACCTCTATCTCCTGGTAGGGGGTTGCTGCTGTGATTCGGTGCTCAAATGACTGGCATTCAGAACCGCCTGAGGCAGCATAGACGGGTACTACTGTGGAAGCCAACACTGCAGGGGCCGCCCAGGCGGTACCAGTCACGAGTTTTCGGCGTGAAATCTCTTGGGTCATCGTATGAAATTTTCCTTGTGTTTGAGTGAATGTGAGTGAGCGTCCCACCCAAGGTGCACATCACGCTGGGCGCAGCATATGCAGCAGGTCATAAGGCCCGCCACGCAGCGGAATGCAAAAATATTCGTGCCCGTATGATAAGTCGGTCACGTAAGAAACACCTTGAAGAGACCAGTTTATTATTCCACAGCAGAAGCGGTATTGAATAGTTTCTAAAACTCAAGTGAATAGTAAAAGATACCCCTATTCGCTGGCGCTCGAACCTGCCCCTTGAACCCATTCATGCCAAGGAGAAAACCGCCACTAAACCTATATAGGGATAAAAATTATCTGGGCCCCACACGCTATACCCACAATTAGCGTATGGGGCCCAGATAAGTCTGTGTGCTGATCGCTCGTGAACCTTGGTTAAGGCCAGGGATACATTTTCCCGTCATGGTCGATCTGGTTGTTGCGTGACGGGCAGAACGAGTACTGTGCCGTGCCGTCTGTGAACTCTTCACGGTTCTTGCCTCGGCTGTACCCAACCATCTCAACATGTGCGTCAAGCACATTGCTGTTCACATAGTTGCCGCCCGCGCCGCCAGCACCAGAGACCGCGCCAGCACTCACCGCGTACGTTTGCGGTTTGGAGTTATTCGCAAGCTGGTCTGTGGTTTGCGCACCAACCACCACAGCCGCACCCGAACCACCGCCGCCATAGCCGCCGCCACCGCCACCAGAGACAATGTACGCCGCCACGTTATAGTCGTAGGTTTGCGCGTTTTCCGGCAGGGTAGCGGCAATATTCGTGACATACCCGTAGGCGGCCACACCGTCACCACCGTGCCCAAAGTCGCCAGTGCCACCAGCAGCCCCTGCGACACCACGTGAGCGGATCTGCGACTGCGGTGTGCTTGTGAACGAGAGCCCGCGGGCACTCCTGAACGTGGGGTTGTTGCCGCCACGTGCGCCTCGGCCGATGTTCCTGCCTGCGGTAGCTCCCGAAGGGGCAATAATTCGGCCAGCGCCGTACTGGGCGTATACCTCTTCAGCGTTTTTGCTGGGCTTGCTGGCCTTCGATTCACCGCCGTCGCCGCCGTTACCCAGGTAGGGCGGGCTGTAGCGCGGGGCCCACTTGGGAACATCGGGGTCGAACTGCCGCCAGGTGGGCATTTTCGCCCCATCGGGCAGGTTCGTGCGGGAAGTGGCGATAATGCCGCGTGCCCCGCCTCCGCCGCCTCCGCCAGCAACGGCAATGAGGGTTTCTGCGTCACCATCAAGCAGCACTAGCGCCGATGAGCCGCCGCCTGAGCCTGAGTAGATGATCAGGCGGTTGTAGTCTGCGCTGGTCATGCGCTCCTTGTCGGAGTCTTCGTACACGTACTCCGGCATGAGCGCCGATGAGCCGCCGCGGGTGTAGCCGTCACCGCCGTCGGCGGGCTCATAGTAGTGGCCGATACCGCCAGCCGCCAAGTAGAAACGGTACTTCTGCCCGGGGGTGACTGCGATAACTCCGCTTACCTCCGCGCCGTAGCCGCCTGAGCCGCCGGAATAGTCGTCCATATCAACCCCGCCGCCTTGGCCGCCTTCAATGTAGAACCGCATGTACGAGACACCGTCGGGGATGGTGATGTCTTCAACTGCGCGCTCGCGCGGGGCGCGTTCTGGGGCGACTTCGTGCATGTACTGGCGCAGACCGTAGGCGGAATCTTCACCGGGTTCGAGGTCAAAATGCAGACAGGGAGCGAGGTCCATGATGGAGGCGGAGTACGCCGGGATCGCGGTGGAAGCTACCACCGCGGGGGCAGCCCAAGCGGCCCCTTTAACAAGATTTCTGCGAGAAAATCCCCGGGTCATGGCATGTGTCCTTGAATATGAGCGTGAGTGATATGAAGGGTGTGAAAACTCAACACATTATTGCTGGCGCATATCTATACGCGACGTCGATAGTGTTAATAGGCGCGTGCTCTTCGGCGGGCGTCTGAGTATTCACCCGTCATTCTGCCATACGAAGGTGCAGAACTACTATTTGGTGACATTCAACTAGACATTTATTTTTATTTCAATATTTATGCGCAAACCCTTGAAAATCAACCGTGCAAAGTTGTATAAAAATAAGTAGTGTGATGAATATTTCGCGGAATATTTTTAATGTGGACACAAACCTTCATAAATACTTGACTTGTAAAGTAATTGGGTTTAGGGTAGGTGAGCATAACCGAGAATTAGACATCCTGTGATAACAGCACACGGAACACACGGAAGGCAGCGAACAATGAACGCTCACAAAACAACTCCCACCCTCGAACACCTCCAACCGGCGCCCGGCACCAGCAAGAAGCTCGGCTTCCTCTCCTTTGGGCACTGGGCCGAAATTCCCGGCTCGCGTGTGAACAGCGCCTCCGACTCGCTGCACCAGGCTATCGATTTGGCGGTAGGTGCCGAAGAGATCGGCCTGGACGGCGCGTTCTTCCGCGTGCACCATTTTGACCAGCAGCAGGCCACCCCGTACCCGCTTCTGTCGGCAATCGCCGCTAAAACCAGCCGCATTGAGCTTGGCACCGGCGTGATCGATATGCGCTACGAAAACCCGCTGTATATGGCCGAACTCGCCGCGATGTCCGACCTGATTTCCGCCGGGCGCCTGCAGCTGGGTGTCTCACGTGGCTCGCCCGAATCCGTTATCCGCGGTTTCGAGAGCTTCGGCTATTACCCCGCTGAGGGTGAAGATGAGAGCGCGATGGCACGCCGTCACCTCGACCTCTTCATGAAAGCAATTCAGGGTGAAGGCATGGCACCCTCTGCGCGAGTACAGGGCAAGTACGCTCCCGTGCAGCCGCAGTCGCCCGGTCTGAGTGAGCGCATCTGGTGGGGTGCGGGGACCGACAACACCGCCGTATGGACAGCGCAGCAGGGCCTGAACCTCATGTCTTCAACGCTGATGCTCGAAGATAAAGGCATGCCCTTCGACCAGCAGCAGGCCGAACAGATTCGCCTCTACCGCGAGGCATGGGTCAAAGCAGGGCATACCCGCGTGCCGCGTGTGTCGGTCTCGCGTTCGGTGATCCCTATTATTGATGCCGAGTCGGCACGTTATTTTGGCCGCCGCGCGGAGGAAGATTCGCAGGATTACACCGGTATTATCGACAACACCTTCTCCCGGTTTGGGCGCAGCTACATTGGCGACCCCAACCTAATCGCCGAAGAACTAGCACGTGACGCGGCTGTTCAGGCGGCAGACACCGTGCTGCTGACCGTACCGAACCAGCTGGGCGTGGACTTCAACCTGCGGATGCTCGAATCCATTGTGAAGGACATCAAACCCGCACTGACGGTGAAGGCGTAACGCGGCTGAACGGTTGAACGCCCTGCCTGTGTGAGCCCCCGGCCTGCCCCGGCAGGGCACGCGCTGGATAGTAAATAAAGGATGGCTAGATAACGCCTTTGCGGCGGAGCTTACGCTCCACCGCATCGGGGCGATAACGCACATCCGCCCACGTGAGACACACAAAATCCCAGCCTTCGCCACGAATCGCCTCTTCGCGGGCTTTCTGGGCCGGGGTATCTTGCGGTGAAACATTCTGCGGCGGGGCGTGTCCCGGTGCTCCAACAACCTCAACCACCACACCGTGCTCAACGAGTGCCGCACCCGCCCGGAACGTCTGCAACGGGGTAGAAATCTGGTACTGCTGCACCGGCTCCAGCCCGAGGTTCAGAAGCGCCACCCGTGCCAGCGTCTCGGCAGGTGAAGCGGATAAGGGGCTCATAGCGGCCGCCACACGGTGCGCATTCTTAGACCCCCGGCTTCTGCGCACCGCCATGAGGCTATCGTGCAGCTCACTATGCGTGAGCTCGGGGAAGGAACGCAGGGCGCTTTCGGCAATCACCATGGCCTCCGCGAAATCCGTATCGCGCACACTCCCAATGGTCGCGGTCACGGGGTCAACCACCCGCAAACCGCCGGGGCCGGTCAATATGGTGGCGCGGTGGCTGGGCTCATCCTGCCGGTACTGCAAGCCGCTATTGGTGGCCCCGCCGCTTCCTAGCACCTGGAGTTTATCGGGGACGTTCAGCGTCTGTATACCGTGAATAATGGCCGCGCTGCGGTGACTAAAGACGGGGTCGCGCAGCGCGCGGGCGTGCGCAATAATACGCGCCAAATGCTTATCAGCAGGGTTCAGCTCAGCCCACTCGGGGGCGCTCATGTACTGCCCCTGGGCAAGCCGAACCGTATCGCCGCCGCTCTGCCCACCGTGAGAAAACTGGGGGTCAGGCCCTTCACTAAGGCCAGTTTTTATATTTTTTATTTTATTAGATAGTATTTCATGCTTTTTCATACTTTTTATAAAAGCATTATGGTCTAAGGTTCGCTTCCCGGCGTACCCTAGCCTGTGGATAATAGCGGTTTAAACGGAAATATCCACAAGCTGAGCACAAAAACCCCGTCACGGCGCGTCACATAATCCGCCCACACAAGACACCCGACCCAGACACACCCCAGCCCTGGGGCAACTAATAGAAACCCAAGAGAAAAGCACCCATCTGCGCCCGCAGCATTTTATAGAATGGGGAGCATGGCTGATGAACTGTACTCCCGCATCCCCGACACCCCCATAAGCGACGATACCGCCCGGCTTGAACGCATCCGGGGCGCCCTTGAGAAGCTTAACTACAGCTACGATGGGGTGCGTGAACTGCTGGGTGAGCGCGCCTTTGAGGCAATGGCACGCGACCAGGTTGTGCCCGGCACCTGGCGGGTACAGAACATCCTCAATGATGCGAACACCACCGACCCCGACCGCCGCCTGGCGCGCATAATCGGGTTTTTCCTGTTCGCACGCACCCTAACCCGCACGGAACTTGCCGATGCGCTCGGCGGCGAACCCGCGCTGAACGACCTGATCGCGGCAAACCTCGTGGAACCGGCGGAGCCAGAAAATACCCACACCCCCGAGAACCCCGGCGAAGAACCGCATTACCGCGCCGTGTTTGACCTGCGACCGCATTCGGCTGATGACGGCACCGAGCTGTGGGTGGCCTCCGATTTGGGGGCGCATCAGCGACCCGGGGTGCTGCGCAAGGACCACGTGCTGGGTATTGGACAGGCATCCCTGACCCTGGCGCAGATTACCGAGCGCACCCCCGTGGCGCGTGCCCTCGATGTGGGGACCGGGTGCGGTATTCAGACTTTCCACCTGCTCGCCCACGCAGATCACGTGACGGCCACCGATATTTCACCGCGCGCCCTCGCCTTCGCCCGTTTTAACCTGCTGCTGAATGCCCCCGCTCTGAAACTCGACCCGCAGAACCTTGAAGCACGCGTCAGCCTTCGACAAGGCTCTTTGCTGGAACCCGTAGCAGGGGAGCAGTTCGATCTTGTGGTCTCAAACCCTCCGTTCGTCATTACCCCGCGCCGCGCAGACGAAAGCAGCGACGACCAGTTCACGTACCGTGACGGCGGGCTGCCCGGCGACGATATTGTCAGCACACTCATTCGGCGCATCCCCGAGGTGCTGGTGCCTGGCGGGCGCGCCCAGATGCTCGGCAACTGGGAAATTCACCGCGACAACACCGGCGAGGCGCAGCCCTGGGACGCGCGCCTGCGCACCTGGTTCGCCGAATCCGCCACCGGCACCCCGAGCGAAGCGTGGGTAATTCAGCGCGAAGTGCTCACCCCCGAATCCTACGCGGAAACCTGGCTCAAAGACGCGAGCGAAAACCGCGACCGCGACCACTACGAGAACACCTACCGAGCCTATCTCGACGACTTTAAAAACCGGAACGTTCATTCTATTGGGTTTGGGATGCTCTGGCTCCGCCGCCCGGCACACACCACCGAAACCGCACCCCTGAACCGGTTCGAAGACATCACCTACCCCATAGCCCAGCCCATCGCGCAAAGCATCACCGAGGCCGTGGCACGCTTCGACCGCCTCACCACCCTGACCGATCAGGCCCTCACCGAAGCCCACCTGGTGGTTGCCGAAGACGTGACCGAAGAACGTCACGGCCGCCCCGGCGCCGAGCATCCGAACGTGATCCTGCTGCGCGCCGGATCCGGGCTGTGCCGCACAATCCTGCTCTCAACCGAAACCGCCGGATTCGTCTCCGCATGCGACGGCGAGCTGAGCATCGGGCAGATTCTGGGCGCGCTCGCCATGCTCCTGGGCTGGGAAGACTACACGCCGGATGCGCGCGCCGCCTTCGGCACCGAGAACGAGCATCCGCGCGACACCCTGCTGGTCGCTGTCCGGGAGCTCATCGAAAAAAGCTTCCTGCACTTCGCAGACGAAAACAGCTAACCCCACCCGCCCCATGCTAAAAAGGCTCTTTATTCCAATAAAGCGGCGTTTCTAACGCTTTATTCGAATAAAGAGCCTTTTTATGCCCCGCCCGGCGCACCCCCTACACTAAAAGAATGAGCATACAAGAGCACAACCAGATGATGAGCACCGAATCCTGCTGGGAAACAATACGGGAAAACACGCTCGGGCGCCTCGTCATCACCGACGGCCAGTTCGTGGACGTACTACCGGCCTTCTACGGGGTCACCGGCGACGAAATCTACCTGCGCACCACCCGTGGCGACAAACTCTCCTCCGTGGTGGTCAGCCGCCGCGTAGCATTCGAAATCGACGAGCCCCTGCCGGAAGGCATACGCACCGTCATCGTCCAAGGGGTGGCGCACTGGCTGCCCAACGAAATGACCCCGGACGTGGTGCACACTCTAGGGTTGCGTCATTTTAGCGACGGCAATAAGATGCAGTGGGTGCGCATTGAGCCGCGCAAAGTATACGGCCGCGAATACCGGCTGGTTGAAACCGACAGCGGGCAGTAGACACAGCCCACACCACGGGCCCCAGCCCACAGGGCGAACCCGGCGCGTTGCCCCACCGCACCCTAACTTGCGCCCGCCACATTAATGGCTTTACATAGAGGGAACACCCGGCGCGTTGCGCCGCCAATGGGAGTTTCGGGCGCACTATGCGCTATTGTTGAATCGCATCTAGACTGAAAACCACCCCACACGAGGAGAGCCGTGCCCACCAAGGCAAAGAACGGAAAAGCGCTACTGATCGTTGAGTCCCCATCGAAGGTGAAGACCATCAGCGGTTACTTAGGCGGCGAATTTCTGGTGGATTCGTCCATGGGACACATCCGCGACCTGCCGCAGCCTTCCGAACTGCCCGAAAACCTGAAAAAAGGCCCGGTCGGCAAGTTCGCGGTCAATATCGACGACGATTTTGACCCCTACTATGTGGTCAACCCCGACAAGAAGAAAAAAGTCGCCGAACTCAAACGCAAACTCAAAGACGTTGACGCCCTCTACCTCGCAACCGATGGTGACCGCGAAGGTGAAGCGATCGCCTGGCACCTCAAAGAGGTTCTGAAACCCAAGGTTCCCGTCTACCGCATGACCTTCCCCGAAATCACCCGCGAAGCCATTGAACGCGCCTTCGGGGAACTGCGCGATATTGACCTGCACCTGGTCGATGCCCAAGAAACCCGCCGTATCCTTGACCGTATCTACGGTTACGAAATCTCACCCGTGCTCTGGCGCAAGGTCGGTCGCGGCCTATCTGCGGGTCGCGTACAGTCCGTGGCAACCCGCCTTGTTGTTGAGCGTGAACGCGAACGCATGGCTTTCGTTGCTGCCAACTACTGGGATTTGACCGGGCATTTTATTACCACCAGCAGCGAAGGTTTTGACGCCAAACTCGTGGCGGTTGACGGCACCCGAGTTGCCACCGGCAAAGACTTCGCCGACGACGGCACCCTCACCTCCACCAAAGTCACCCACCTCTCAGAGGCGGATGCACACACCCTCGCCGAAGCCCTCACCGCCGCCCCCTTCGCGGTGCGCTCGGTCGAAACCAAGCCCTATAAACGCCGCCCCGCCGCGCCGTTCACCACCTCAACCCTGCAGCAGGAGGCGGCACGCAAGCTGCGCTTCTCATCGCGCGTGACCATGCAGGTTGCTCAGCGCCTCTACGAGAGCGGCTACATCACCTACATGCGTACCGACTCGGTGGCCCTCTCAGATCAGGCCGTGAAGGCGGCACGCCGTCAAGCATCCGAACTTTACGGCACCGAATATGTGCCCTCCGCGCCGCGCACCTACGCCTCCAAGAGCAAAAACGCGCAGGAAGCGCACGAAGCAATCCGCCCTGCAGGTGACGCCTTCCGCACCCCCGACGCGGTGCGTGGTGCGCTCTCCAACGACGAATACCGGCTGTACGAGCTGATCTGGAAACGTACCGTCGCCTCGCAGATGGCAGACGCCACCGGTTCGACCGCATCCGTGCGGTTGGGGGCAACCGCATCCAACGGGCGCGACGCCGAGTTCGCAGCATCCGGCACTGTCATCACCTTCCGCGGCTTCCTTGCCGCCTATGAGGAAGGCGTAGACGCAACCCGCCTGGCAGAACGCGACGCCAAGAACGCCGAGAAACGCCTGCCCGCGCTCGCCCAAGGCGACCCGCTCACCGCCGAAAACATTGAAGCCGCCGGGCATGAGACCCTGCCCCCGCCCCGCTACACTGAGGCTTCGCTCGTGAAAACTCTTGACGAGCTGGGCATTGGGCGCCCCTCCACCTACGCCGCCGTGATTTCAACGATTATGGACCGCGGCTATGTGCAGGTGCGTTCCGGCTCGCTCGTACCTTCGTGGACCGCGTTCTCGGTGGTGCGCCTGCTTGAAAACAGTTTCGGCCCTTACGTGAACTATGAGTTCACCGCGCAGATGGAAGAAGACCTTGACCGTATTGCCCGCGGCGAGGAGTCGCGTGTGGAGTGGCTGGGTGCCTTCTACTTTGGTGGCGGGGCGCAGAAGAAACGCGGGCTCAAGCCGATTGTGGATAACCTGGGCGATATTGATGCCCGCGATATTAACTCGATCCGCATTGCTGACGGCATTGTGCTGCGCGTGGGTAAATTCGGCCCTTACCTTGAGGCTGAGGGCACCGTCAATACCGAAACCGGTGAGGTCTCTGACCCCGTGCGCGCCAATGTTCCCACCGATTTGGCGCCCGACGAGCTGACCGCTGAGAAGGCGAAAGAGCTGCTTGAGCAGGGCAAATCCGATGGGCGCGTGCTCGGTACCGATCCGGCCTCTGGGAACCAGATTATCGCCCGCGACGGGCGCTACGGCCCGTACGTCACCGAAGTTATTGAGGAGATGACGGAGGAGCAGATTCAGGCGTACCTGGATGCGCAGCCCACCGAATACTACAAGAACGGCAAACCCAAGCCGAAGAAGAAGCCCAAGCCCGCTAAGCCGCGCACCGCATCGCTCTTCAAATCTATGGATTTGGCGACCGTAACCCTAGAGGATGCGCTCAAGCTCTTGAGCCTGCCGCGCGTGCTCGGTACCGATGCTGAAGGCAACGAAATCACCGTGCAGAACGGGCGGTTTGGCCCGTACCTGAAGAAGGGTACCGACTCGCGGTCGATTGGGTCTGAGGAAGAAATCTTCACGATCACCCTCGAACAGGCGCTCGATATTTATGCGCAGCCTAAACAGCGCGGGCGTGCCGCCGCTAAGCCCCCGCTCGCCGAGCTTGGTGTAGACCCGAACAGTGAGAAGAATATTGTGGTCAAAGACGGGCGGTTTGGGCCGTACATTACCGACGGCGTTACCAACATTACGGTGCCGCGCTCGGAAACCATCGAATCGCTCACCCATGAGCGCGCCGTCGAACTGCTCGCCGAAAAGCGTGCCAAAGGGCCTGCGAAGCGTAAGACCGCGGCGAAAAAGACAACCGCCAAGAAGAGCACCGCGAAGAAAACAACCGCTAAAAAGTCCACTACTGCAAAGAAGACTGCGGCTAAGAAGGACTAGTCCGTCTGACGCTGGATGAGTGCGCAGTGTGCCAGACTTAACGGAGTTGTATATTATCTCGGCACCTGCCGGGGGATAGGAGCGCACCGTGCGCCTTGGAGTTCTTGACGTGGGGTCGAACACCGTTCACCTGCTGCTTATTGACGGGCACCCGGGCGCCCGCCCCGAACCGTACGCTTCGCATAAGATCCCGCTGCAGCTGGTGCAGTATTTGACGCCGTCGGGTGATATTTCTGATGAGGGCCGCGCCGCGCTGACCGAGTTCGTGAAGTCTGCCCGCGATTTCGCCATTGAGAACAACGCCGAGGACCTGCTCGCCTTTGCGACTTCCGCTATTCGCGAGGCCGGTAATGGTGCCGAGGTTCTGCAGCATGTGCGGCGGAAAACCGGGGTGAGCCTGAGCGGGATTTCAGGCGACCAGGAGGCGGCTATCACCTATTTCGCGGTGCGCCGCTGGCAGGGGTGGGGTGCGGGGCGCATCCTGAATTTTGATATTGGGGGCGGCTCGTTCGAGTTTTCCACGGGCACGGATGCCTTACCGGATGCGGCGATGTCTGTTCCGTTGGGCGCTGGCCGCCTGACCCGCGAGTTTTTTGAGGAGCAGCCGCCCGCACCGAAGCAGACGAAGCGGCTGCGCGGGTATGTGCGTGAGCAGATTGAGCCGGTGGCGCAGCAGCTGCTGGCGTTTGGTGAGCCGAACATGGTGGTGGGCACCTCGAAGACGTTCCGGTCGCTGGCGCGTATTTGCGGGGCGGCACCGTATTCTGCGGGGCCGCATGTGAAGCGTGAGATGCATGTGACGGATTTGCGCCTGTGGACTCGCCGCATGGAGGCTATGGCTCCCGCCGAACGCGCTGATTTGCCCGGTGTTTCCCGGATGCGCGCCGACCAGGTTCTTGCGGGCGCGATGGCGGCTGAGGCCGCGATGGAGATGTTCGGTGTGGAAACGATGCGTGTTTGCCCCTGGGCGCTGCGTGAGGGCCTTATCTTGAGGCGCCTGGAGCACCTGGCGGAGGGCACCAGCACCCCGCTGGACCCGAAGACCCTGGTGGGGGAGTAGCGGCGCACTGCGGGCCACGAAGCAAAGGCTAGTGCTCGACCGGGCTAATGAGCCGCTGCACGAGGGCTACCATCAGGTCCTTTTCTTTCGGGCTGCTCATGGCGACCATTAGGGTCATTGCCGCTAAGGCGTTGTTTGAGACGAGCGGTGTGCCATCCGCCGAAAACAGCAGGTTATTCTGGGCCAAAAACTCAATGAACAGGGCCGCGGCGCTGCGTTTATTCCCATCAACCAGCGGGTGGTCTTTGACCATGAGGTACAGTAAGTTCGCTGCTTTCTGCTCGGTGGTTGGGTAGAGGTCTTCGCCCGCGAAACTCTGGTAGATGGTTGCGACAACCGACTTGAGTTTATCCCCGTTTTCGATCCCGAACAGCCTATCCTGCGGGAACTCGCTGCGGGCGCGGGCAATGATCGCCTGCGCTTCGGCATGAGTGAGCTGCCACACCGGCGCGTTCCCGGTGGATTCGCTGGCAGAGAGCGTGCCTTCGTCGTAGTCGCGCAGGGCTTGCAGGCTCGGTAGATAGGCTGCGAGTACTTCACCAGTACCGGCCACAAGATGGTTATCTGCCCGCGCCATGACTTCTACGATCTGCCCGAGCTGCTCAAGCCGCTGCTGGTTAATGCTGTACCCCTGCACCAGGTATTCGCGCAGGCGCTTGGTGGCCCAGATGCGGAACTGCGTGGCCGTGGCTGATTTGACCCGGTAGCCCACGGAGATAATGGCATCAAGGTTGTAGTGCGGGATCAGCCGCTTGACCTGCCTTTTGCCTTCCTGACGAACCTGTCGGAAATCCTGGCAGGTTGCCTCTTTTAGCAGCTCACCCTCAGCATAGATGTGCCCCAGATGCTCAACGATGTTCGTGCGAGATGTCTCAAATAACGCTGCCATCTGTTGCTGGCTGAGCCACACAGTTTCGCCTTCTATTCGAACATCAATAGCGGGCTGGTCAGTATTTGGCTGGTAGATAATGATGGAGTTATTAAATTCGTTCATGTGACACTAATTGTAGTTAAAGTCGATTTATATTTAATTATTGCATGAATTCAGCCGGAATTGAATGCGCATAATCTGCCCGTACCTCGATGACCGCCGGGATAGAAACAGTTATGGCTGTGCAGTAGCATGTAAAAAGGCCCTGTGCTGACTTGTGAACTGGACTATATCTATATTGAGGAGTTTCTGTGCCTATCTATACACCTGAAGAATACCCGGCCGTGATCGAGCGTATTAAGACTAAAATTGCTCAGAAGAATATCAGCATGGGGCCTACTATTTCGGAGACGGAAATTGCTGCTTTTGAGAGTGCCTGCAACACCCGCCTGCCGCAGGCATACCGGCTGTTTCTGCTGGAGGTTGGTGACGGCTGGAACGACCCTGCGGCGGAGGGCATCGCCAGTCCCATTCACCGGCTCGCAGAGATTGAGCACAAAGACCTTTCCCTCCCCATGACGCTCACGGACGGCTGGGTTTGGGAGGATGAGGAGGACGAAGAGCAGCTTAGTGATGAGTCCTTTGAACGTAAGCTGGGGAACCAGGGTGTTGAGCTCATGGATGAGGGGTGCGGCATGACCTATGAGCTGATTACCGCCGGGCCGTGCGCCGGTGAGGTGTGGAGCTTCTCAGATGTTGGTGTTAGCCCCTGCTGTGAACGCCAGGACTTCCTGGGCTGGTTTGAGCTCTGGCTGGATAGTGACGGCGACCCTGACTATTTCAAGGATTATGTCTACGAAGAAGACGAATAGTATATGCCGCAGGGGTTTACCGGGCCCTGTGTGAGGGTCTGGTTTTGATGCGGTTGGGGCACCTGGTGGAGGTACTAGTATGCTGCTGAGCTGAGACCTCGGTGAGGGAGCAGGAGCCACCTATCTTGGGTACTTTATGCAGATTTAAAATCATTCCCACGATATGGCTTTATTGATGATTTTGTTGTGTAACTCTAATTATTTTGATAATAATAAAAAGAAAAAATTGTAATATTCTGAATAGTGTAAGCAAGAAGAGTATGCTACTAATAATAATAGAGTAGAAAAATAAGGGTGAAGCGCTTTGTTCTTGAAATTGTTTATTTAAAAACGCACTTAGAAAAATCAAAGGAAAAACATAGAATATTAATACACCAAAAACAATTTTAAGAAAATTATTCTCGAACCAGACCATAAACTTGGCCTGTTGAAATTTCTCTATTTTATTTAGTAATTGACTATCTTTCGCTTCATGTTCTTGTGGCATTGGTGTTCTCTTCCTTAGGGTATCTTCTTTCCACATTACAACAGAGAACCTATGTAGGCAAGGAAAGCCGCCGTATATGGTCTACATATCGGTGGGTGGTGCTCTCGTGATAGTTAGACTTGCATTAGAGAGCATTCATGGTCAGTCGTGGGCTGATTTTCTGGTGAGGGGTAACCCTTTCGCAAGCTAATTAGCTTTCTGTGTTTTCAATTGCGCCGTCCTCAACTTTTACTGTGGTGGCTTCCTCTCGCCATTTATGGAGCTCTTTGTTAAGAGCTTGCAGATTTTTCGAGAGTTCTTCCTTTTCTTTGGGATCTTTTACCTTAAGAAGTTTATTATTTATTTTTTCTATTTCCTGGAATTTACCTTCAAGGTATGCTTTCTGTTCTGAGGTGAGAAATTTGCATTTTAGGGGTATACCTTCTGGGTTTAGATCAATAGGATAACCTTTATCATTATCTACCGTAAAATCATTATTAGTTGAACCAAAAAGTGTTTTCTGATAATAATTCTCTTGATAAAAAGTAGGGGTGTATTTTGTGAAACAGGAAGAGCTGCCGTTGTCATGATTTTCGCCCAAAAAAGCGTCACTATAGAAAATAGACCCGCTGAATACAGCCTCGCCCTGGTAGGTGGAGCAGTTGAAGATAGCCTTACCCTGGTAGATGGAGTCATTAAAGTAAGCCTTACTCTGGTAGGTGGAGCCGTTGAAGATAGCCTGTTTCTTGTAAGTGGACTGACTGAAGTCAGCCGAGTCCTGGTAGGTAGAGCCACCGAGGAGAACCGAGTCCTGGTAGGTAGAGCCACTGAAGTCAGCTCTACCCTGGTAGGTGGAGTCGCTAAGGAAAACTGAGTCTTGGTAGGTAGAGCCACCGAAGTTAACCTGTTTACTGTAGGTGGATTTACATAAACTAACCCAGTTCTGGTAAGTAGAGTCGCTAAAGTCAGCCCAGCTCTCATAGATGGAGTTGAAGAAATCAGCCGAGCCCTGGTAGATGGATCCGTTGAAGTCAGCCGACCCCCGGTAGGTGGTATCACTGAAGTCAGCCGATCCCCGGTAGATCGAGCCGTTAAAGTAAGCCTCACTCTGGTAGGTGGAGCTGTTGAAGATAGCCTGTTTCTTGTAAGTGGACTGGCTGAAATTAGCTGAGCCCCGGTAGATCGAGCCGTCAAAGTCAACCCTGTCCTGGTAGGTGGAGCTGTTGAAGATAGCCTGTTTCTTGTAAGTGGACTGGCTGAAATTAGCTGAGCCCCGGTAGATCGAGCCACCGAAGCCAGCTCTACCCTGGTAGGTGGAGCCGCTGAAGTTAGCCCAGCTCGTGTAGGTAGAGTTACTGAAGTTAGCCCAGCTCGTGTAGGTAGAGTTACTGAAGTCAGCCCAGCTCGTGTAGGTAGAGTTACTGAAGTTAGCCCAGCTCGTGTAGGTAGAGTTACTGAAGTCAGCCTGTTTCTTGTAAGTGGACTGACTGAAGTCAGCCGAGTCCTGGTAGGTAGAGCCACCGAAGTCAGCCGAGTCCTGGTAGGTAGAGCCACCGAAGAGAACCCCTTTCTGGTAGGTGGAGTTGCGGAAGCTAGTCCAGCCCTGGTAGGTGGAGCCGCTGAAATCGGCCTGACCCTGGTAGATGGAGTTGCGGAAATTAGCCCTTTCCCGGTAGATAGAGCCGCCGAAGTAAGCCCGGCCCTGGTAGGTGGAATCTCTGAACGTAACAGGTTCTTTGTAATAAGATGTTGTAAGGTCTACAGGATAGAAGAAAATGCTTCCTGAAAAGTCGTACTCGAAATCTGACCATGCCCCCGGGTCTTTTCCCCCTGGGCCTTTTAATCGGTCGTGAATTTCTTTAATAATACTGTGGCGAACATCTGCTTCAGCTTTGAACTCTGCTTTATCTGCATAGAATTTCTGCTGATTATCTTTATAAATCCCATCAGACGAAGGGTTATCTTCAGATAACTCATCATATCGAGCAGCAAGAGTAAACGGGGAACGGATATAGGCGCACAGGTTATTGATAATAACCTGCCCTTCTTTGAGTCTTTCAGGCTCAGACAGATTTTCTTCTTCAAGCCACTCGTCCACGAGCCCAACGAGTGTGTATACACCGCCCATACGGATAGGGGCTTTTTCATCGCCCAGTTGCTCTACCGCTTTCGTGTAGCGTTCTCGCCGTTCTGCTTTACGCTCTTTAAAAGCATTCGCCTCGAACTGTTGCTGCTGTTTTTTGATTTGTTTTCTGAACTGTTTTTTCTGTTGGTTAAGCATATCTTGTTGGTGATCCCGAAGATTTTCAGCAGCTTCACGGTCGTTATCATTTTTTCGACGAGTCTCACCGAGCGCAATAAGAGCAATAAGCCCGCCTGTCGCCAGTAGGATTGCTTGCCGGAGCGCCGCTGCTCCACCAGAATTAACGCCGCCTTCAGGTAGGCTCATGACAGCAGGTAGCAGGAACGCATATGAGCCACCCACTATGCCGCTCGAAAGAATGCGTGCATGGAACCAGCGAGGATCGTTATCCTGTTTGGAATCTTTACCCTGCTTGAAGATGTTGAAAATGATGGGCCACAAAATCAGCGTCAGGTACCCAACCGATAGGATTCCAAGACCCACGCCACAATAGAACTGTGCGAAATGTTCAGTGCTAACGTGTGGGTTCCAGGTACACCATTGGAAAAATTGCGTGACTAGCCACCATGAACCCCACAGTACTTCCGCTATGAAAGTGCCTCCAGCGATCCAGTCAATAGCGCGCCATTTCTTCTTCTGCTGTGAAGTATCTGGCGCTGTGTCCTGTTGTAGCGTAGCCTCTACGTCTTCGCGTTTTTCTGGCATCGGCAGTCTGTTCCTCAAGGTGGATGGTGTGTGTTCCTTTTACCCTACCGTATCTTCAGCTCGCCTTTCAGATTTCCCTGAATTTTGACCCAAGGTTTACCTGCAAATCTTTGCTGAGCAGACGGGTAACGGTCCAGTCCTGCGGGTACTCAGAGGTTGTTACGGGTTGGTCGAACAAACAGCCACGCCAGAGCAGGGTCAAACCCCTGGGGTAGGGCCAACGGCACCGTAGAATCTTGATGTTCTCATACGGCAGGAAGCGGAGGCCGTGAATCCTTCGGACGGCTAGTTATCTTCCTCTCCGGGTGCTGTGCCCTCCACTTTTACTGTGGTGGCTTCCTCCCGCCATTCATGGAGCTTTTCGTCAAGAGCTTGCAGATTTTTCGAGAGTTCTGCCTTCTCTTTGGGGTCTTTCGCCTCAAGAAATTTATTCTTCGTTTCGTCTATTTCTTGGAACTTATCTGCAAGGTATTCTTTCTGCTCTGCGGTGAGAAAAGCACAGCCAAGAGGCAAGCTTTGAAGGCTGCGGTAAATGGGGTAGCCCCTGCCGTTTTCGACGGAGAAGTCATTATCGGGTGAACCAAAAAGCGTGTTTTTGCGGTTTGTCTCGTCATAGAACTGAGGGGCGCAGCCTGTGAAGCGAGAAAAACTGGGGCTGTATGTGCTGTAGCTAAAATATATTTCACGATAAAAAACAGACCCGCTAAAGTCAGCCTCATCCTGGTAGGTGGATCGGCGTAAATCAGCCTCTTCCAGGTAGATAGAGTTACCGAAGTCAGCCCTGCCCCGGTAGGTGGAGTGGCTGAAGCGAACCTCATCCTGGTAGGTGGAGCCAATGAACTCAGCCTTACCTTCGTAGGTGGAGTCGTTGAAGTAAACCTCATTTTGGTAGGTGGAGCTACTGAAGTAAGCCCCTTCCCGGTAGGTGGAGTCGCTAAAGTCAGCCTTGCCCTGGTAGGTGGAGTCGTTGAAGTAAACCTCACTCTGGTAGGTGGAGTAGTTGAAGTCAGCCCAACCTTGGTAAGTGGAGGAGTTGAAGTAAGCCTCTTCCCGGTAGATGGAGCTGTTGAAGTAAACCTCACTCTGGTAGGTGGAGGAGTTGAAGTAAGCCCCCTCCCGGTAGGTGGAGCAATTGAAATTAGCCCAACCTGTGTAGGTAGAGCCGTTGAAAGTAGCTCCGTCCTGGTAGGTGGAGCCGCTGAAGTTAGCCTGACTCTGGTATATAGAGCTGCGGAAATCAGCCCAGCACCGGTAGATGGAATCGCTGAAATTGGCCCTGCTCTGGTAAGTGGAGCTCTCGAAGTCGGCGTCATCCTGGTAGGTGGAGCCACTGAAATTAACGGGTTTTGCGTAGTAAGAGTTTGTAAGGTCTATTGGATAGAAGAAGGTGCTTCCCGAGAAATCGTATTCAAAATCCGACCATGCCCCTGGTGTGTTTATTTCAGGGTTTTGTAGGCGGCTGTGAATTTCTTTAATAATGCTCAGGCGAATGTCTGCTTCAGATGTGAACTCTGCTTTATTAGTGTAGAATTTCTGCTGATTATCTTTATAAATCCCATCAAGCGAAGGGGCATCTTCAGATAATTCATCATAATAAGAAGTAAGAGTAAACGGGGAGCGTATATAGGCGCAGAGGTTATTGATAATAACCTGCCCCTCTCTGACTTTTTCTGCATAATCCAGGTTTTCGTCTAGAAGCCACTCATCTGCAAGCCCAATGAGCGTGTACACACCACCCATACGAACGGGGGCTTTCTCATTACCCAGTTGCTCTACCGCTTTGGTGTACCGTTCTCGGCGTTCTGCTTTACGTTCTTTGAGAACTTCCGCTTGGTGCTCTTGGTTTTTAAGGGCGGCCTTAATGTCTGCGTTTGATTTAGCGCGGTCGTTAGCATTCTTGCGGTAGGTTTCAAGTAGACCGAGTACCGCCCCACCGACCAGGAGCCACGGAAAAGCCTTCTCAAACCGCGCCATAAACTTGGTGTGTTGATATACCTCCGGGCTAGCAGATAATCTAGCTTCTATAGTTTTGCGTTCTTCTGGCATTGGCGTTCTGCTCCTTGAAGTGATGGTGCGTGTTCCTTTTTACCCTACCGCATCTTCAGCTTAACCGGGCGGCTAGTTATTCTTTTCTTCCGGCGCTGTATCCTCCGCTTTTACTGTGGTGGCTTCCTCCCGCCATTCATAGAGCTTTTCGTCAAGAGCTTGCAGCTTTTTCGAGAGTTCTGCTTTCTCTTTGGGATCTTTTACCTCAAGAAATTTATTCTTCGTTTCGTCTATTTCATGGAACTTATCTTCAAGGTATTCTTTCTGCTCTGCGGTGAGAAAAGCACAGCCAAGAGGTAAGCCTTCGGAATTTAGATTAATAGGATAACCTTTATCGGTATCTACTATAAAATTATTGTTAGGCGAACCAAAAAGTGTATTTTGATGGCTATTCTCATTATAAAACTGAGGGGTGCATTCTGTGAACCGAGAAAAGTTACTGTTGTATCTATCTTTGCCATAATAAACGTCACCGCAGAAAATAGACCCACTGAAGTCGGCCTTATCTTCGTAGGTGGAGCCGCTGAAATAAACCTCATTCTGGTAGATGGAGTCGGTGAAACCAGCCCGACCCTGGTAAGTGGAGTTGCGGAAGTCAGCCCAGCCTCGGTAGGTGGAGCTGCTGAAATGAGCCCACTGGTAGGTAGAGTCGTTGAAGTAAACTTCACTCTGGTAGGTGGAGCCGGTGAAACCAGCCCGACCCTGGTAAGCGGAGTTGCGGAAGTCAGCCCAGCCTCGGTAGGTGGAGTCACTGAAGTCAGCCTTGCCTTGGTAGGTAGAGTCGCTGAAGTCAGCCTCACTCTGGTAGGTGGAGTAGCTGAAGTAAACCTCATTCTGGTAGGTCGAGCCGCAGAAGTCAGCCTTACCCTTGTAGGTAGAGTCGCTGAAGTAAACCTCACTTTGGCAGGTAGAATTACTGAAGTCAGCCCAGCTTTGGTAGGTGGAGCTCATGAAGGTAGCTCCGTCCTGGTAGGTGGAGGCGCTGAAGTCAGCCCAGCTTTGGTAGGTGGAGCAATTGAAGCCAACCCAACCTGTGTAGGTGGAGCCGTCGAAGGTAGCCCAACTCTTGTAGATGGAGCTACCGAAGTCAGCCTCGTCTTTGTAGACAGAGCCGTCGAAGCGAACCTCGTCTTGGTAGGTGGAGCCACTGAAATTAACGGGTTTTGTGTAATAGGAGCTTGTGAGGTCAACGGGGTAGAAGAAAGTACTTCCCGAGAAATCGTATTCAAAATCCGACCATGCCCCCGGCGTGTTTATATCAGGGCCTTGTAGGCGGTTGTGAATTTCTTTAATGATACTGAGGCGAATATCGGCTTCAGATGTGAACTCTGCTTTATTAGTGTAGAATTTCTGCTGATTATCTTTATAAATCCCCTCAGACGAAGGTTTATCTTCAGATAATTCATCATAATAAGAAGCAAGAGTGAACGGGAAGCGAATATAGGCGCAAAGGTTATTAATAATAACCTGCCCTTCTTTGAGCCGTTCGCTATATTCTAAGTTCTTTTCTTCAAGCCACTCATCCACGAGTCCAACGAGTGTGTACACGCCGCCCAAACGGACAGGTGCTTCTTTGCTTCCAAGTTGTTCTACTGCTTTGGTGTACCGTTCTCGGCGTTCTGTTTTACGTTCTTTGAAAGCATTTTCGTCGAATTGCCGGATTTGTTCTTTGAGAACTTCCGCTTGGTGCTCTTGGTTTTTAAGGGCGGCTTTAATGTCTGCGTTTGCTTTAGCGCGGTCGTTAGTATTCTTGCGGTAGGTTTCAAGTAGACCGAGTGCCGCCCCACCAGCCAGGAGCCACGGAAAAGCCTTCTCAAACCGCGCCATATGATATACCTCTGGGCTAGCAGATAATCTAGCCTCTATAGTTTTGTGTTCTTCTGGCATTGGCGTTCTGCTCCTTAAAGTGATGGTGTGTGTTCCTTTTTACCCTACCGTATCTTCAGATTAACCGGGTGGCTAGTTATTCTTTTCTTCCGGCGCTGTATCCTCCGCTTTTACCGTGGTAACTTTCTCACGCCAAACACGGATCTCACCGTTAAGAGATAGCGGAGTGTTGACAAGTATGGCGTTCCCCTCGGTATCTTTTACCTCACGAAATTTATTCTTTGTTTCGTCTATTTCTCGGAACTTATCTGCAAGGTATTCTTTCTGCTCTGCGGTGAGAAAAGCACAGCCAAGAGGTAAGCCTTCAAAGCTACGGTAAACAGGGTAGCCCCTACCGTTTTCGACCGTGAAATTATTGTTATGCGAGCCGAAGAGCGTGTTTTTGTGGTTCGTCTCGTCATAAAACCGAGGGGCGCAACCTGTGAAGCGAGAAAAACTGTCGCTGTGTGTGCCGTAGCCAAAATATATTTCACTACAGAAAATAGACCCGCTAAAGTCAGCCTCGCCCCAGTAGGTGGATCGGCTTAAATTGGCCCCTTCCTGGTAGATAGAGTTACCGAAGCCAGTCCTGCCCCGGTAGGTAGAGCCGCTGAAATCGGCCCCACCCCAGTAGACGGAGTCATTAAAGGCAGCTTCGCCCCGGTAAGCGGAATCGCGAAAGACAGCCCAGCCTTGATAGACGGAGCCGCCGAAAACAATCTTGCCCCTGTAGGTAGAGTCGCTGAAATCGGCCCCGCGCCGGTAGGTAGAGCCACAGAAATCAGTCTCTTCCCGATAGGCGGAGCCATTGAAAACAACCCAGTCCCGGTAGACGGAGCCACGGAAGAAAACTTCACCTTGATAAGTGGATCCGCTGAAGTTAGCCCCATCCTGGTAGGTGGAGCTGCTAAAGACAGCCTTGTCCTGGTACGTGGAGCGGCTGAAGTTAGCCTGACTCTGGTATGTAGAACTGAGGAAATTAGCCCCGCGCCAGTAGATAGAGCCGCTGAAATCTGCCCCGCCCTGGTAAGTGGAACCGCCGAAGCGAACCTCGTCCTGGTAGGTGGAGCCACTGAACTTAACAGGCTTTGTGTAGTAAGAGCGTGTGAAATCTATGGGGTAGAAGAAGGTGCTACCTGAGAAGTCGTATTCAAAATCTGACCACGCCCCTGGTGTGTTTATTTCAGGGCTTTGTAGGCGATCGTGAATTTCTTTAATAATGCTCAGGCGAATATCTGCCTCAGATTTGAACTCTGCTTTATCAGTGTAGAATTCTTGTTCTCTATTTTTGTAAAGACCTTCAGCTGTTGGGCTTTCCTGAGTCAGCTCATCGTAGTGAAAGGCGAGAGAGAAGGATGAGCGGATATATCCGCAGAGGCTATTGACAATAACCTGCCCTTCTCTAACTTTTTCTGTATAATCCAGGTTTTCGTCTAGAAGCCACTCATCCACGAGCCCAACAAGCGTGTATACGCCACCTATACGGACAGGGGCTTCTTTGCTTCCGAGTTGTTCTACCGCTTTGGTGTACCGTTCTCGGCGTTCTGCGTTATGTTTTTCTGGCATTGCTTATCGGGTTCTCTGCGCTGTGGTGACTTTTTCACGCCATTCATGGAGTGCTGTGTTGAAAGCCCGTAGCTTTCCTGGGAGTCCTATCTTCTCTTGGAAGTATTCTGTGGTAAGAAGTTTTTCCCTCGTCTCTTCTATCTCTTTGAAGATACCGCTGAGATATTCTTTTTGTGCTTCCGCCAGGAAACAGCAGCCAAGGGGTAAATTTTCAAGGCCACGGTAAACGGGGTAGCCCCTGCCGTTTTCGACGGAGAAGTCATTATCGGGTGAACCAAAAAGCGTGTTTTTATAGTTTGTCTCGTCATAAAACTGAGGGGCGCAGCCTGTGAAGCGAGAAAAGCTACTGTTGTCTCCGTCTTGGCCAAAATAAATGTCACTACAGAAAATAGACCCGCTAAAGTCAGTCTCACCCTCGTAGACGGAGTGGCTGAGGCCAGCCCAACCGCAGCATATAGAGTCGTTGAAGTAAGCCCACCGCCGGTACGTGGAGCCACGGAAATCAGCCCAATACTGGTAGGTGGAGCCACCAAAATCAGCTGCGCCCTGATACGTGGAGCCACGAAGATCAACCCAATAGTGGTAGACGGAATCGTTAAAAGTGGCCGCGCACCGGTAAACAGAGCCACGGAAGACAGCCTCATTGAGATAGGTGGAGCCGCTGAAGTACGCCTCTCCCCGGTAGGTGGATCTGGCGAAGCCAGCTGAACCCCGGTACGTGGAGCTACGGAAATCAGCCTCACCCCAGTAGGCGGAACCACTGAAATTAACAGGCTTTGCGTAGTAAGAGTGCGTGAAATCTACGGGGTAAAAGAAAATGCTTCCCGAGAAATCATATTCAAAATCAGACCACGCCCCCGGGGCGTTTTCTTTAGAACCCTGCAAACGGTGCCGAATTTCTTTAATAATGCTCAGGCGAACCTTCTTTTCAGACTCTAAACCTGCTTTATCTATATAGAACTCTTGTTCTCTATTCTTGTAGAGACCTTCGGCTGTTGGGGCGTCTTGAATTAGCTCATCATAGCGGGAAACAAGGGCAAACGGGGAGCGGATATATGCGCACAGGTTATTAATAATAACCTGGCCTTCTGCGATTCGTTCGTTGTATTCTATGTTCTCTTCTCTAAGCCATTCATCTACTAGGCTAACGAGTGTGTACACGCCGCCCAAACGGACGGGGGCACTCACATTACCAAGCTGTTCTACTGCTTCTGCGTACCGTCCTCGACGCTCTGCGTTATGTTTTTCTGGCATTGCTTATCGGGTCCTCTGCGCTGTGGTGACTTTTTCACGCCATTCATTGAATTCCTTGTCAAGAGGTTGCCGCTTTTCTATGAGCCCTTTTTTCTCTTCATCATTTTTCACGGCAAGGATTTCATCGCTGATTTCTTCCAACCTGCGGAGAATACTCTTCAGGTATTCCCCCTGATCGGGTGCCAGGAAAGCACAGTTGAGGGGTAATCCCTCAGGCGTAAGGTAAATGGGGTGGCCCCTACCGTTTTCGACCGTGAAATTATTCTTATGCGAACCAAAAAGAGTATTTTGGTGGTTTGTCTCGTCGTAGAACGCAGGGGTGCAGTCTGTGAAGCGAGAAAAACTACTGTTGTCTCCGTCTTGGCCAAAATAAATGTCACTACAGAAAATAGACCCGTTAAAGGCTGCTACACCCTCATAAGTGGATCCGCTGAGATTAACCCAGCCCTGGTGGATAGACTTGCTGTAGTCAGCATTTCTCCGGTAGGTGGACTTACTGAAATCAGCCCAGCTCCCATAGACGGAGTTATCAAAGTTAGCCCACCTCTGGTAGGTGGATCCGCTGAAGGTGGCCCACTCCCGATATTCTGAGCCGCAGAAGTCAGCCCCAGCCCGGTAGGCTGATCTGCGGAAGTCAGCTGCACCCCGGTAAGTGGAGTAGCTGAAATCAGCCAGGGCTTGGTAGGCGGAGCCACTGAAATCAGCCTCTTGGTAGGTGGAGAAGTAGAAGTGAGCCTCATCCTGGTACCTGGAGCCACTGAAATTAGCCTTACCCTGGTAGGCGGCGCGGCTAAAGATAGCCCGGCCCTTATAGACGGAATCACTGAAATCAACTGTACCCGTGTAGCTGGAACCACGATGATACGCCTCACCGGCGTAGGTGGAGGCGCGGAAATCAGCCCTACCCTGATAGGTGGAATAGCTGAAATCGGTATCATCCCCGTAGTCTGAGTTGCTGAAATCAGCGTCACTTTTGTATGTGGAGGGAGAAATGAAATCGCTAAAAACAGCTTTTTGTTTGTAGGTGGAGCGGCTAAAGTCAGCCCGACCCTGGTAGGCGGACTCCCGGAAGTCAGCTTCACCCTGATAGGTGGAATAGCTGAAATCAGTATCACCCCCGTAGTCTGAGTAGCTGAAATCAGCGTCACCGCAATAGTGGGAGCCGTTAAAATCAGCCCGGTCTTTATACACGGCATTATCGAATGCGGCAGGTTTTGCGTAGTAAGAATTTGTCAGATCTATGGGGTAGAAGAAGGTGCTTCCCGAGAAGTCGTATTCAAAGTCTGACCATGTTCCCGGTGTGTTTTTGTCTGGTCCCTGTAGGCGGTTGTGAATTTCTTTCAGAATGCTCAGGCGAATGTTTGCCTCAGATTCTAGCGCTGCTTTGTCAGTGTAGAATTCTTGTTCTCTATTTTTGTAAAGACCTTCGGCTATTGGGCTGTCTTGAGTTAGCTCATTGTAGTGGAAGGCGAGAGCGAAGGAGGAACGGATGCAGGCGCAGAGGTTATTAATAATAACCTGTCCTTCTCTAACTTTTTCTGCGTAGTCCAGGTTTTCGTCTAGAAGCCACTCATCCGCGAGACCAATGAGCGTATATACGCCACCTATACGAACGGGGGCACTCGCATTACCAAGCTGTTCTACTGCTTCTGCGTACCGTTCCCAGCGTTCTGCATTATGTTTTTCCGGCATCGCTTATCGGATCTCCTCTACCGCGGTGACTTTTTCACGCCAGTCGTGGAGTTCTTGGGTGAGAGACCGCAGCTTTTCTGAGAGCTCTTTTGTCTCTTCTGGGTTATGCGGGGCATGAATTTTATTTTTATTGCTGATTTCTTCCATTGCTTGGAATATGTTACCCAGATATTTCTTATGTGTGGGCGTTAGGAAAGTGCAGCCGAGGGGTAAGCCTTTAAGGTTGCGGTAAATGGGATAACCTCTGCCGTTTTCAGCGGCGAAGTCATTATCGGGTGAACCAAACAGGGTATTTTGGTGATTTGCTGCGTTGTAGAATTCAGGGGCGCATTGCGTGAAACGGGAAAGGCTATCGTTGTCTTCTTTTTCGCCCAAAGAAGCGTCACTATAGAAAATAGACCCACTAAAATCAGCACAATTCCAATAGGTAGAGCCGCGGAATTTGGCCCTACCCCAATAGATGGAATCGCTGAAGTTAGCTTCGTCTTGATAGGTGGAGCCGGTAAAGTCAGCCCAATCCCAATAAGTGGAGTTGTGGAAGTCAGCTTCACCTCGATAAATGGACTCATGAAAGTTAGCCCCTTCTAGGTAGGTGGAGCCATAAAAGGAAGCCCAATCCTGGTAGGTAGAACCGTAGAAAGCCGCTAAACCCCGGTAAGTAGAACTATAGAAAGCAGCCCAGCTCTGGTAGACGGAGTCGGTAAAATCAGCTGAGCTTTGATAGATAGAAACACTGAAGTCAGTCTCACCCTGATAGGTGGAACCATGAAACATAACCGAACTCTGGTAAGTGGATTCGCGGAATTCAGCCCCATCCTTATAGATAGAGTCGTGGAAGTCAGCCCACCCCAGGTAGGTGGAACGACTGAAAACAGACCTGATTCGATAGGCGGAATTGCTGAAATCAGCCCAGCTGCGATAGGTGGATGTGCTGAGGTCGGCCTTATCCTGATACGTGGAGTTACTGAAATCAGCCCAGTTCCGGTAGGTAGAGCCGCTGAAATTAACGGGTTTCGTGTAGTAGGAGTTTGTGAGGTCTACGGGGTAGAAGAAAATGCTTCCCGAGAAGTCGTATTCGAATTCTGACCACGCCCCTGGGGTGTTTTCGTCTGGTCCCTGCAAACGGCGGTGAATTTCTTTCAGAATGCTCAGACGAATATCTGCTTCGGATTCTAACGCTGCCTTATCAATGTAGAATTTTTGATATTTGTTTTTGTAAACACCTTCTGGTGTTGGGCTGTCTTGAGTTAGCTCATCATAGTGGGAAGCAAGGGCAAACGGGGAACGGATATATGCGCACAGGTTATTAATAATAATCTGGCCTTCTGCGATTCGTTCGTTATACTCTATATTCTCTTCTCTAAGCCATTCATCTACTAGACTAACGAGAGTATATACACCACCCATACGGACTGGGGCACTCACGCCGCCCAGCTGTTCTACCGCTTTGGTGTACCGTCCTCGACGCTCTGCCATGCGCTCTCTGAAAGCATTTTCAAGACATTGCTGGGTCTGTTCTGCAAGAATTTTTATTTGGCGTTCATGGCTTTCAAGAATATCTTTAATAACTGCATAAATCTTGGCGTGGTCGTTGATGTTTTTTCGGTAGTCGTCAAGCAGAGAAAATGCTTCTCCCCCTGCTGGGAACCATGGAACCTCCTCCTCAGCCCGTTTCAACTTGGCCTGCTGAGGTGTTCCTGTATTATTCGGAGAGTTGGGCGGTAATGCGGTAACTTTTTCACGCCAGTCGTGGAGTTCTTGGGTGAGAGACCGCAGCTTTTCTGAGAGCTCTTTCTCCACTTCATGATTCTTCGCGGCAAGGAACTCATCATTCGTTTCTTCTAGCCTGTGGAGGGTATTCCCCAGGTAATCCTTCTGGGCGGTTGATAGGAAGCGGCAGTCAAGGGGTAATTCGTCAGGGGTAAGGAGAATGGGGCAGCCCTCGCTGTTTTCGGCGGAGAAGTCATTATTGGGTGCGCCAAAAAGTGTGTTTTGCTGGTTTGCCTCGTCATAGAACGCAGGGGCGCATCGTGTGAAACGGGAAGAACCGCCGCTGCCTGTATCTTTACCAAAATCGATTGTGTCCTGAAAGATAGACCCGCTAAAAGCAGCCTCATCCTCGTAGATGGAACCGTGGAAGTTGACCCTACCCCAATAGATGGAGCAGCTAAGATCAACCCCCTCCTGGTAAGTGGAGCCGGTAAAACTAGCCTCATCCTGATAGGTAGAATCGTAGAAATCAGCCCAGCTTCGATAAGCAGACTCGCTGAAGTTGGCATCACCCCAATAGGTGGATTCGTGAAAGTCTACCCAGTCTTGATAAACAGACTTGCTGAGATCAACCTCAGCCTGGTAGATGGACTCGTGGAAATCGGCCCCGCCCTGGTAGGTGGAGCCGCTAAAATCAGTCCGGCCCCGGTAGGTAGAGTCGTTGAAACCAACCCAGTCCCGGTAGGTGGATCCACTGAAATTAGCCGAGCTCCGGTAAACGGATTCACTGAAATGAACGGGTTTCGTGTAGTAAGAGTGTGTGAGGTCTACAGGGTAGAAGAAGGTGCTTCCCGAGAAGTCGTATTCAAAATTTGACCACGCCCCTGGGGTGTTTTTGTCTGGTCCCTGCAAGCGGGCGTGAATCTCTTTCATAATGCTCAGGCGGACGTCTGCTTCTGCTTGAAGTTCAGCCTTATGAATATAGAACTCTTGTTCTCTATTTTTGTAGAGACCTTCAGCTGCTGGGCTGTCCTGAATCAGCTCATCATACTCAGAGGCGAGGGCGAAGGGGGAGCAGATATAGGCGCAGAGCTTATTAATAATTAACTGCCCCTCTTTAATTTTTTCGTCTTCAGATAGGTTTTCTTCGTGAAGCCACTCATCCACAAGCACAACAAGTGCGTGTACGCCGCTCACGCGCGCAGAGGCGTCCTTGCTGCGAAGCTGTTTTACCGCTTGAAGATACCGTTCCCAACGCTCTGCCTTATGCTTCTCAAACGTGGTTTGGTGAGATACCTCTGAATTGTTCTCTACATTTTCGGGTGTATGCGGCATTGCTTTTAACGGTTCCTCACAGGTGAGTGCAGCGGCGTTTATTTCCTCCCCATCCTACAGCAGATACCCCGTATATGTAGGGGAAAGCGTCATCTGCTAGTTGCCGCCAGGCAGAGCAGTAGCTTCTTTCTTCCACGCTCGTATATTTTGGCTCAGGCTCTCCAATTTCTCCCGAAGGTCTTGCCGCTCCTGCGGCACCTGCGAGTCACGAAGAGAAGTTCGCGCCTCATACACCTCCCGAAACTTTGCCGCAAGATAGTTTGCTTGTCCTGTAGATAGAAAACCGCATCCCAGCGGAAGACCGTCAGAGCCGAGAGATATAGGGTAGCTGCTGTTCTCAACCACAAAATTATTGCTGGACGAGCCAAATAACGTTGCCTGCGCATCCTTCTTCTCAGCAACAAAACAAGGTGAGTTCTGAACAAACCGTGAAGGGAACGGTTCCCCGAAAAAGTCGGTACCAAAATTCAGGGCACCGCAGAAAACAGACCCGTACAGGGAAACCTCGTCCTCAAAGACTGAATCATTCACAAAAACTGAGCCCCGGTACAGAGAGCCGTCGAACCCGGCCTCGCCCCGATAAGTAGAGCTATAGAATAAAACCTCATCGTAGTAGAGAGACTGGTCGAAGAAGACCGATCCACCGTAAACAGAATCGTGGAAGGAAACCTCACCATAGTAAACAGACCAGTTGAAACGCGCCGAATCATGGTACGTAGACCCGCTCCACTGGGCTTCACCACAATAGGTTGAGTTGTTGAAGAAAACCCAATCGTAGTACGTAGAATCGCAAAAATAAGCGCTTCGTTCATAAGTAGAACCGCTGAACTCGGCGCTGGCATAGTACGTGCACCCGCTGAAATCAACGGAATTCTGATACCAGGAATCCTTCATATCAACCGGGTAGAAGAAAACACTATTCGAGAAATCGTACTCAAACCCAGACCACGAGCCTTCTACATAATTCCTTCTGTCACCCTGAGGAAAATGGCGCAACCGGCGGTGAATTTCCTGCAAAGCCCGTTGACGAACCTTCGCTTCTGCCAGAAGCTCCGCTTTGTGCATATAGAAATCTTGGTGGTTGTCCCCGTACACGCCGTGAGGGCTGGGCTTATTCTGCGAGAGTTCATCGTACCGAAATGCCATCTCAAAAGGGGAGCGGATGTAGGCGCAGAGAATATCAACAATGCGCTGGCCATCCGGGTGCTTTTCTTCTGCCGATAAGGATTCATCGGCAAGGTATTCATCCGCCAGCGCCACGAGGGCGTGCACCGCGCCCAGCCGTGTGTACGAGCGGGCAGAGTCAAGCAGCTCAACGGCTTTCAGAAATCGCTCCTGCCGTGAAGTGTTCAATGTGTTCTTGTTGCTGGCGGTCATGGCGGGTGACTCCTTGCGTGGTGGTTGGGGCGTGCCCCTTCACCCTACCGCAGCCGATCAGCAATACCAGGGATTTCTTGGTGCAGAATGTGAAAACTAGGCGTGTACCCGTAAACGTGGTTGAGCACCCGGCGGAACCAACAAACACCGGGTGCTCAACTTTTCTCTATGGGATTATGGAGGACTCTACCCAATCCTCCGTGCGGTGTACACGTAGTATCCAATGCACGCCGCGAATTCCAGGGGAACACCAATCAGCGCCCACAACGCATCTGGCGAATTAGCCCCTGACATTATCAAGTTCACCCACAGGGGAGAGACCGCCACACACAGCACCGCGCCCACACCATTTACGGTGCGAACCAGGGCGCCGCCGCGGCGGAAGTTGAAACAAATATTGGCGGTCACATGCGCCAGTGCATACGCCAGCATGAACTGCCCAATCGGGTGGAACATCACGTGTGCCCACTGCGAATAAAGGTCTCCACCCAGCACCGCTGCAAACGTAAATACGTACGGTAACGCCAACCCAATCACGCGCGCCGTGTACAGGACTGACAGTATCTTGGGGGAGGTGGTACGGTGACCCGCCGAAACCTTGGAAGCGCTGAACGAGGCTCGCAGGTTCGCCGGGCCGTCGCTGATACGGCCACCACCGATCTGGGCTGTTCTTACCTGTGTTGCGCTATTGCTCATTGCGTGCTTCCTCAGTTAGTCGAATTTCCAGCATACTCTAAGGTTTTTTGAAAACTGTCATACTTTCGGATGATTTATCAAATCTTTATATTGCTATGACGCGGAACAACACGAAAAAGCGAATAGGTTGCTGTGTGGGACAAGCCAAAAATGGGCCTTCTTGTTCTACCCGGTAAGCGCCAAGAAGCCTCAACTGTCTAATAATGACGCCAAAAACTGGGGGTTAACCCTCAAAACTTTGAATGTGTTTTGACGGGAAGGCCCTCCAAGAGGGCAGGAAGAGGTGTCCAATATATGAACAATATGCTGGGTTATATGACGATATGTTACAAACCAACCCTTCACGGGTGCGTTACATCAAAGAAGGCGGAATCTGCACCAGCAGACCCAGTGGGTGGGTTGGTTACCTGGCAGAACTCCACCTCCTGCGATGGGCGCAGAACGACCTCTACTCTTCCTCTTCGTCCTGCCAGAACTGTGTATGCTCCGGGGCTGCGGCTGTCTTTGGAAAATTCTTAAACGTCAAATAGAACAGGAACCCGCTAGTAATCAGCTCGGCAAACGGCACGGTGATCGTCCACCACCCCACAAAGGTTTCCCGCAGGTTCTGCGACCACGGCATGAACTGGAGCACAATGCTCATAAACACCACGGAGAGCACAACGCCAGCCAGGTAGCGGCCCAATAGGGCAATAAATGCTGGCTGCTTTCCGCTGTTAAACCACAGCACACTCAGTATCTCAAACAGCACATACAGGAGAAGGAAAAGCCCCACCGGGGAGAGCAGATCGGGGAACGCGTCAATAGTGATAGCGCGGCGCTCAACCAATAAAAAGAAAAGCGCCAAAGGAATAACCGTGTAGAGAGTTCTGCCCACCGCCAGGTATTTCACCAGGTTTTGGGTTTTACGTTTTTTAGCTGCTGCTTTTTCCGCCGCCGTTTGAACGCCCGGCACCCTCACAATCGGAATCATATTAGTGGGTGCGGGCAGGGTTGACGGTGTGCTCTCGCTTGGATTTTGCGGCTCCATCGCAACTGGCCTCTCTACTTGTCGGGTATAAGTAAGTATACCGTTGCCAATGGGGGAAAAGCGCTAGCTGAAGGAACGCTGAGGTTTATCCGCAGCTTGCCCAATGCTGCATCCCAAGGAATATGCGAGCGCACATAAAACCGAAGTAAAGATTTTCTATGCAGATAAAACTTTATTTTATAGGGGTTGATATGGGTATAAATAGAATTTTTATGCTTCAAATATTTATGAGATGGGCAGAATAAAACCGGTCATTCGTCACTGTTTTTATCCGATAACACATACCCACAGAGCATTAGAAATGGCTGCACCGTCGCCCCGTGGCACCATCAGGGCCGCCCCAACCGTCAGGGTACGATCAGCTCAATAGGCGCAGAAACCTCATCACACGCCCTATTAAGGACAGCCCGCCAAACCGGTACTGTACCCAGGAACGGCTGGTACCCTGGGACACACCCGGATCCGCTTCCACATATTAGGGGAAAGCCATGAACGTAGAGTACCCGAGTGAAAACGACTGCTCACGGCTACTGACTGCCGCTGCACGCGCACGGCTGCAGCTGCAGCATATGGCGGAATCACCCCTGCAATCTGCCATTATTGAGAGTTTTTTCCCCGAGGTTTTGGAGCGCACACGGATTAAACGGGTAGTAGCCAGCGGCTGTATTGAGTACTATCACATTTTTGTAGACCCTTCTACGCTCTCTGATCCCCCCAGCCTGCTAGAGGCCATGAGAAAAGTGGCCCACTGCCTGGGGTCCGCCCTGACAGTCTTAGACGGTATGCGCGCTGTCCCACCGTTTGGTGGGTCATCCCAGCGGGACAGTATTGCGCGGGCATGCGAGAAACAAACACACCGTGCGCAGCAGCTAACAGAGGACGCGCGGGCGCTTCAGCACCGAGTGGCGGGGGCAAGAACCACCGCAGCTGCCCTCGGGCGCGCAGGCACCCCGACTGCTACAGTGCCGCCGACATTCATTACGTACGCTGCGGCAGCCCAAGAGCTCGCCCACCGCGCCCTCACCCTCAGCGAGTGGGCAGACAGAAGGCTGGATGAGGAAAAATACGCCAATGGCGCACCCGGCCAGACGGAGCAGCTGTGGCGCCTTTGTCTTCAAGCTGATATGTACTCCGATGCCGCCGCGCGCCTTATAAAACCAGCGCTACAGTACATAGAGGAGATGGAAAAACATCTGACTGCAGAAACATATTTCAGCTGGTATGAGTACGCGCAAAAAGTGGTACGGACAATACGCACAAACCTGACGTACCGCGACGATCCAGACATGGAAAGGACGTTAGAAAAACTCAATGCATTAGAGGCATCCTTATCTTTGAAAGGTGCCAATGCGGTGCCCGCAGCCGTACTTGTTCAGGAAGCAACCCTCCTAAGCGACGATGTATGCTACTGCATACTTCCCGATGACCCATCCGATGCCCTCATTGACTATATATTGGATTCTTGCGCTGAGGACGATTCTGACTCTTTCTCTTTACAAGTCAAAGAGCGATTCACTTACACGGCAAACGGATGGCTGCCCCTGCCGCCACGATATCAAGGGCGTTTAGAGTGGCTTCATCTAACCGCCTTTGACCGGCCTGTACTGCCTATTCTACTTCAAAATGTTTGTGAATACCGGCTAGCAGACCAACAGATACGTGAAAGCCTTCACGTTGCCTACCCGCAGATACACGCCAACGGCCCAGACTCCCCGCAGGCCGTGCAGGCCCTCACCGAGGCAATACAAGCCCATATTTTCTGTCCGCTAGAGACCCTCCGCCATGAGCACCTCCGGTTTATGCGCAAGTACAGCTAATCCTCACCAATAAGCTCACGCGCCCAGCGGGCGAACTCTTCCACCGCCTCCTCAGAGACCCGGTGCGGCAGGTGCGCATACTCCGCAGCCGGGCCGGGGCTGGCCGGGGCCACAAAAGCCGTGGGGTGAAGCGCCTGCCGGTGCTCTTCGAGCTCATCAAGTTCATCGAACGCCAGCGCGCGAGCACCCAGCGGAAGTTTCCCACTGAACCGGACAGGAGACTGGGCGGCACCCCGGCCGGTAAAAACATTCCGGGACGACGGGTTAAAGACGCAGCCCGTAAAAGAGACAGAAGCATTCCCCCAGCCAACACTGGTAAAGAGCACACCATCGAAGAAACCCGAAGCATCAAAAATAACGGAACCGGTGCTCTCGCCATACATTGAGTTACTAAAAGACACCTCCGCCGCATATATGGAGCCAGAATAATTGACCGTACCGCCAGTAAAAGAACAGCCCGAAAAATGCGCGGCACCATAATATTCACACCCGGTAAAACTGGTTCCCTGAGCAAAAACCGAGCCTGAAAAATCCGCATCAGCCCAGCAGACAGAATAGCTGAAATCGGCTGCAGCCGCGTAGAAGCACCCATCGTGACGAACCGTATCAGCGTACCGGCCAAACCTAAAATATGCAGCGCCCTCAAAAACGGACCCGCTGAATATGGCAGGGCAGTCATACCCGGCACCGCCGAACTCGGCACCCGCACAATACACACTATTACTGAAATCAGCCACCGTACCGCTGTAGGTGGACTCATCATACAGGGCCAGCCCCTTATAGGTGCACTCCCTGAACGAGGCATCGCCGCCGTAGTAGGTGTCTGTAAACTCAGCCAGCGCCCCGAACGTGCACCGGTCAAACCGCGCCCCACCCTTAAACGACGAAAAACCAAAAGAGGCGTCACCATAATATGCTGCACCAGAAAAATCGGTGCACTGAGCAAAATACGCATGGCTAAAACGGGCCTCTTCCAGGAAAATGCAGTCCCTAAAAGCCATTTCTCCCATGCAATATGACGCCTTCAACAGCACCGGGTAGAAAAATACGGCACCCGAAAAATCATAATCCAGCCCCGACCACCGGTTGCCCTCCGCCTCTTGCTGATCGGGAAGGCCCTCGGTGCACGGGGGAGTGCCGTAGTCTGACTCCTGCACGAAGCGGTCGTGGATAGCCTCTAGGATGCACCCGCGTACCAGCGCCTCAACCGCCAGGGCGGATTTCTCCGCCTGAAACTGCTCACGCTGCGTGCGGGACAGGCCCTCCGGGGCGTCACCGAGCAGACGCATATAGTGCTGCGCCAACTCTGTGCGGCTTGAGGTGCTACCCGCCGGGAAGGGGGAGCGGATATAGGCGCAGAGCTCATGAATAATTGCTTGTGCCTCACGGTCAGGCTGGTTTGGGTTGGGGTGCTTGCTGGTGATCTGGTCTGCGGCTGGGGTGGTGAGCCATTCATCAGCCAGCTCTATGAGAGCCAGTGCCCCAGCCAGCCGGGTATCGGCATCAGCATCAGATAGCTGGGATGCGGCCTGCGTAAACCTGATCTGCCGTTCAGCGGGTATGTGCTCCTGATGCTGCCTCACAATATGTCCTCCATAACAGCCTTAGTTCCTGTCATCTGCCCGGTAGCCCCGCCTCAGCTGGTTTCGTCCGCCCACACAGACCCCGAAAAATTGGCGGAGCCACCGTACGTACTATGCGAAGCCGCCACCGTAGAGCGATAAACACACGCCTGAAAATCAGCGTCCTGATCATACAGACACCTCTCGCGCCGAACAGGGCCCTCATAGAGGCTATGGCTGAAAATCGCCGGGCCTCGGTAAACGCAGCGGCTAAAATCCACACGGTTGTAGTACACAGAATCCCCAAAGTGCGCATCTGCCAGATAGGTGCTGCCGCTAAAATCAGCTGGCCCCACATACGTGCTGGTGAGAAAATTCGCGGCACCACGGTAGAGACACCGGCTAAAGTCCGCAGCAGCATGGCAGGTAATACCGTCAAAATCAGCCTGCGCATCGTACCTGGCACCGGTGAAAACTGCGCGACCATAGAAATCACAGTAGCTAAAAACCGCCGCACCGCGGCAGTGAATATCCCTAAAATCGGCCGAGGAATGGTACTCGAAGGCGCTAAAATCTGCGTCTTGGGCGAAAACAGAGCCGCTAACATCAACCTCTTCACAGAATGAGCATTCGCTAAAATTGAGCGGTTGCGCCCAATAACACCCCGCCAAACGAACCGGGTAGAAAAATACGGCACCCGAAAAATCAAAAACTAGCCAGGACCACGGCCCGGAGGCAGGCCCATCTCCGACGGCACTCAGGCGGGATACCCGGGCAGACACCTCAGCAAGAATACGTTCACGAACCCGAGCCTCAGGCGATAGCTCGTCCCGTATCTGCTGCATTTTTAGGTGTGCTTGTGGGTCGGTGTGGGCAGAACCAGCAAGCCGCCGGTACTCACTCACTAGCGGGAAGGAGGAGCGGATATAGGCGCAGAGCTCATGAATGATTGCTTGTGCCTCACGGGCAGGTTGATCTGCGGCGAGGCTGTCTGCTGCGGCTGGGGCGGTGAGCCATTCATCAGCCAGCTCTATGAGGGCCAGCGCCCCAGCCAGCCGGGTATCGGCCTCAGCGCTACTGAGCTGGCCGGTCGCCGCGGCGCGCCTCTGCCCGCGCCCCACACCCACACTCTGTGCGCCCGAGGGCTGGGCTGATTCGGGGTACTGGGCTGCGGGTCTCATACGGTGCCTCTCTCAACAGGCTGGGCAACCCCCACAAAGGGGCAACAGACATGTAGCATATGCGTGCACAAACAGCAGGCGCTCGCCCATCACCGGCACAACAGACACACACCCACATATTCACATGCGGGCGCATGCACGCGGTGCACCTGAGGCTACACCGCTACCGGCTGCGCCTCCTCCTTCGGGGAGTTAAGGCCGCGCACCCACCGCGTGAACCCTTTATCCTCCGGGCCCACATTCGCTAGATGCTCCAGCTCAGAGACAGTCAGCGCCCGCGCATTCTCGGGGTAGCCGTCCACCAGTTTAATGCTGTACTCGCTCTCGTCCGCGGTCGTAAAATCATTCGCCCGATCCGGGTTAAACACGCACCCGGCGAATGAAGGGGCCTGCTCCGAGAACCGTGCGCCCGCCACCGTCACATCCCCAAAATATGCGGCGCTGCTAAAATCCGGGTACTTCTTGTACACGCACCCGCCCAAATTCGCCTTACCGCAGTAAATCGACTCATAAAAATTCGTGTAATTCGCGTAGGTGGAGCCGCTGAACGAAACAAACCCACGGTGCAGGCACTCGTTAAAGTAGGTGTACCCCTGGTAGTCGCACGCCTCAAACACGGCCGAGCCCTCATAGGTGGACTCGCTAAAATCGGCGTCGCCCCGGTAGCAGCAGCGGCTCAGGTTCACATTACCCCGGTAGGTATTCCCCGAAAGGTACGCACCCATCAGGTAGGTGCACCCGCTCAGGTTTGTCTGCCCGCCGTATACGCTATCACCCAGCACAACCGCCTTGTGGTAGGTGGAGCCGCTGAAATCGGTGTCCCGGTTAAATGTTGAACCGCCAAAATCGGCGCGCTCACGGTAGGTGGAGCTGGCAAAGTTCACGTTCTTGAAATACATGCACCCCGTCAGGCGGGCCTTACCGTGCCACACCGACTGCGAAAAATCGGTGGCGCCCTCATAGATGGAGCCCGCCAAATCGGCGTTCTCACGGTACACGCACCCGCTGAAATCCGCGATATTACCCCGGTACTGGCACTCGCGCAGGCTCACATCCGCCGCATACACGCACCCGCTCAGAAGCGCCTGGTCACGGTACACGCACCCGCTCAAATCGGCGTGCAGGCCGTAAGTGGAGCCGCTCAGGCGCACCCGCCTCTCATAGGAGGCATTGGCGAACGTGACGCTGCCGCGGTAGGTTGAGCCGAAGAAATCGACATCCCCATCGTACTGAGAATCCTCAAACCGTGCTTCACCCCCGTAGGTTGAACCGGCGAAGCTCACATACCCGCGGTAGATGGAGTCGCTAAAACGCACCTGCTCACCGTACTTAGAGCCGCTAAACACGGCATCGGCGGCATACAGGGACGCCCCGAAATCTGCGTCAAAACGGTAAGTGCACCCACGGAACGACACCTTCTCACCCCACGCCGACTCGCTAAAATCCACGGGGTAGAAGAACGTGGCACCCGAAAAATTGTAGGAAAGACGCGACCAGGCGCCGGTGAGCATATCGGCCTCAGCCGGGACCCGGCGGGAACCGCCCGCACCGTCCCGCAGCTGCCAGCGCACCCTGTCATGAATCTCAGAGAGGATACGTTCACGCACCTGAATCTCGGCCTCAAGTTCGGCCTGCTCCGCACGGAACCGACGCATCTGCTCCAGGTCTTCGGGGGCATCCCCCAGCAGGCGTTTCTGCTCAGCTGCCAGGGGGAATGGGGAACGCACATAGGAGCACAGCATGTCAATGACGGTCTGCGCTTTGCGGCGGCGCTGGGTTTTCGTCAGGTGCACCGCCTGCAGCCACTCATCGGCCAGCTCAATAAGCGCCAGTACGGCGCTTATACGGGTAATGGGCTGAACATCCCCAAGCTGGCTTGCCGCCGCTGCGTACCTATCGTGCCGCAGCGCATCCTCAAGAAGGCGAGAGTCGCCAAGCGACGAGCTGGGTGTATTCATGGTTTACTCCTGCGTAAAAAGATGCGTGGCTGGGTGTAGGCTTTCAGCATACCCGAGGCGTGCCGGGCAACACACACACTAATAACGAAAATAGATGAGTATAATGCGCAGCGAATATCTGCAGAAAACAAATAATAGACGGCCGGTACGGTGACCAGAACAAAGCTTTTACTATTTAATACGGGGGCGGTTTCTGGCTGTTGACATGCCGTATTTTTAGGGTTGTTCAAATGGGCGGGTGTAGTCTGCACGGTGACTGGTGCGGGCGCGCCGTTGGCCTATCAGCGAGCATATTATGCGCTTTTTGCCCCGATATTATCACGGTACGGCGGGTGTGCTCGTGGGGTGCGGCGGCGGCAGAACAGCTGCCGCGGGCCGGTGACGGGTGCGGTGGCAGAGCCATCACCGAATACGTTTATTAAAAGTTATGGGGAAAATATTCAAAAATATGAGGGGTAAAATGTATTTTTTATCAATGGTGAGAATACTAAAATAATGTTTTATGATATGTGCCACTGGTGGCCGGGGCGAATGTAACACTCATGTAAAGATTGTGGTATAGGACACTGGTATTACGGGTGTTTACGCGTGTAGGGGCGGCAGCGGGCAAGCATGGGCGCAGTAAAAAGCCGTTAGTGAAGTACTGCATATGAAATATGGGATCAATGGTTAGGGTTTTAGAGGCTCATTCTCTATCGAAGAGTTAACCGCCCAAAAGGCATAACTGTATACCCGGTATCAATAATGTAATGGATATTTCCCAATATCACAGGTATATTCCCAAGTCACCGTATTGATAACCTGGGTCGGGCGGTCGAGAGCACAGCTATATTCCTCTGATCTTTTCAAACCCGGGATGCTGGTAGCGCGGGTCTTGCATGGCGAAAACCCAGGCGTGCAGCTGCTTCTTGAGAACCCGCACCCGCTGGCGGGCAGCCTCAAGCACCTCCGGGTCATCAACCGCCGGGTGGGTGAACGCCTGAACCTGCTGCCGGAAATAGTCGAGCCTGCGAACTTCCCAGAGGGCAAGCACCCGCGACCCCGCCGGGGGAGCGGTCACCGGCTGCGGGAAAGCATACTGCTCACCCGGGGTAAAGATACACTCCGTGAACCCTGGAATCCTGCCGCTAAAATCGGCGGCACTAAAATCCGTTGAGGCTAAAAACGCGGATTCGTCAAATATGACCTTCTTGCGAAACACCGTCCCGGTCAGCGTCACAGGCCCTGTAAACACCGAGCTGGTGCAGTACGACTTTTTACCGCATTCCGAGCCGCCAAAATTAACCGGGCCGTGGAACGCCGACCCCGACACCGACAGCCCGCGCCGGTACACGCAGCCTCCAAAATCAGCGCCACCGTAATAGGCGGAGCACGTAAAATCCGGGTGATGGCAGAACACCGAACCTGTGTAGTTCGCATCCCCGTAGTACACGCTGGCATCGAACTGCGCCTGCTCACCTGGGCACTCAGTAGCCGCAGCCCGCCCGTAGTAGGTGCAGCCGCTCATATCGGTGTCCCGCTCATACACGCACTCCCGCATGAACGCCGCTCCCTCATAGGTGCAGTGATCCAGCGCCGCCCGGCCACCGTACCGGGACCCCTGAAACATAGCATCCCGGCGGTAGAGGCAGTCGCTAAACACCGCATCTGCGCGGTACGTGTTATCGGCAAAACTGGCCCACCCACGGTAGATGCTGCCACTATAATCAACCGTATTCTTATGCGTTGAGTCGTGAAGCCACGCCTCATCAGCATAGGTGCAAAAACGCCGGTTAACCGGCCTCTTATAGTGCCCCTGGGAGAAATCCGCCACACGGTTAAACATGCACCGCTCAAAACTCACTTCACCCCGCCAGGCGCACCCGGCAAAGCGTGCCTTCCGGCGGAAAAACCCGCCCGAAAAATCGGCGGAACCATAAAACACGCACCCCTCAAAAACCGCCCTCCGGCCCCAGTATGCCCCCGAAAAATCAACCGGGTAGAAGAACACCGCACCGCTGAAATCATAGGTGAGCGCCGGCCACGAACCCGGCGCACCCCCGTGCTGCTGCGGCGTTTTTCCACCCGATACCGGTGCCACCGTATCGGGGGTGCGCAGGCGCGCAGCAATGGCCCTCAGAATACCGCCCCGCAGGTGCGCCTCGGCTCGGAAAGCCTCCAAAGAGGCCTGCAAGCGGCGCTTCTTCTGTGCAGACCATGAACGCCGCACTGTGCCGTGGGTGAGGCGCTGATACCGCTTCGCCAACCGAAACGGAGAACGAATATACATGCAGAGCGCATTAATGGCGGCCTGCGCCTGCCGGAGGCGCTGCTTGCGCGGCACCGAAGCATCAGCCAGCCACTCATCGGCCACCCCAATGAGTACTTCTGCAGCCTCCCGCCGCGCCGCAACCTGCGCATCCTGCAAGGCAGCGGCGGCGGCCGTGAACCTAGTGAGGCGGTCAGCCTCCACGGAAGCGGGCAACACTATAATGGAGCTAAGCTGCCTCAGTGAACACGCCCGCAGAATCTGCCTCAGCCTCATCCGGGGCGCTGGCTATCTCATAGCGAACCCAGCGGATCAGCTCAGAGCGGGGCTGCTCAAACTCCCGCGCATTGGTCTCACGCCCCGCCCCGGCAGCCTGCAGCCGCTCAGCAAGCACCTGCCGCTCGGTGGCGGTCAGTGCCCGCGCCCCCTGCGGGAGCCCGTCCGCTAAAGGCAGTGGCTGCTTGCTCTTCGTCGAAACCTCAAACAGGTTCTCTGCGGCAGCGTTAAAAACACCGTCAGTGAACGCCGGAACCCGTGCGAAAGATGCACCCGAAAAATCGGCGGTCCCCAGCAGGTGAGCCTCCTCAAAATCGGTTTTCTTCTTAAACTTCACTCCCGAAAAGTCGGCCCCGCCGAACCATACGCAGTTATCCAGCCACGCCTGCCCCGCAAATACGCACCCGCCAAAATGCGCCGCACCCCAGTAGACGGTGAACGCCAGGTTAGCGGTGCGGCGGAACACCGAATCCCCCAGGTACGCGGCACTGTGGTAGATAGAATCCTCAAACCTCGCCCCCCGAGAATAGGTGCAGTGCTCCAGGTTCGCGGTGCCGTAGAAAGTGCTCTGCCAAAAATCGGCGTCCCCACGGTACACGGAATCAGCCAGGTACGTGTACCCGTAATAGGTGCAGTCGCTCAGGTACGCGGCGCCCTCCCACGTGCAGGCACTCAAATTAACGTTCCCCTCATACACGCAGCCCACCAGGCGCGCATCAGCACCCCAGACGCATTCGCTCAGGCCAGCCCCCGCACGGTACACCGAATTGCTCAGAAACGCCTCACCGTGGTACACCGAACGGTCAAACAGGGCATCGGCCCCGTAAATGGAGCGGGTAAAACGCGCCTGGTCGCGGTACGTGCACCCCCGAAAATTCGCACCCGCACCCCAATACGACTGGGTGAAATCCACGGGGTAGAAAAAGACAGCCCCCGAAAAATCAAACCTCAGGTGCGACCACAACCCGGCGGTAACCTTATCCGGGTCCGGGGCCGTATTCGTGGCGGGCTGCCCGCCATCAGACGGCTCCCAGCGCACCCGGTCGTGAATCTCAGTCAGGATGCGCCCACGCACCTGCGCCTCAGCCGCCAGCTCGGTCTTCTCGGCCCGGAACCGGCGCGCCTGCTGCGGGGTCAACCCCTGCGGCTGATCGCCCATAAGCCGCTCATAGTCGTGGGCGAGCTGGAACGGGGAACAAATATAGGCGCACAGGGTGGTGATAATCGTCTGCGCCTTGCGGCGCCCGTGCTCCTGAGGGTCGGTCTCATCGGTGAGCCAGTCATCAGCCAGCTCCACGAGGGCGAGCGCCCCACCCAGCCGGATAATCGCCTCAGGGCTGCCCAAAAGAGCGAGGGCAGCCGTGTACCGGTCATGCCGCTGCTGGTGGCTCACAGAAAGGTGCGCAGTTGTTCTGGGGCGAGGGCTCGACGGGGAAGGCGTAACAGGGTGCATGATGGGGTGTTCTTCCGGTGAAAGGTCTGTGTCTTGTTATGGTTCGTGCAGTTCTTGAGACGGTATCGATAAATCTATGTAGGTTGATTGCTTTAGTGTACCCCGGTTTGCTGTGCCGCATCAGTCTGCTGTGAGCCCGTGCGCCCACCTAGCGAATGCCTCATGCGCCTGCTCCAGCCGCCGCGCCGCCCGCCGGTGCGCGGCCGAACCGGCCGACTTGTCCGCAAGCTGTTCGCGCCGTTGCGTCACCTTCTGCCGCAGTTTAGCGAGCCGGGCCAGCTGGCCCGGGGTGAGCATATGCGACCCCACCGGGAGGCCGCCATCTAACACAATGGGGTGCCCCTGCTCGGGGGTGCGGGTGAACTCCTGCACGCTGCGGGGCGAGAAAACGCACCCGCGCAGCGATGGGGCGCAGTTCACAAAAACTGCGTCGGTAAAAATGGCGTCCGCCAGGTACGCGGCGCCGCTAAAATCAGCCGCCCCCTCAAAGACCGACCCCGAAAAGACGGTGCGGTCACCCCATGAGCCGCCGCCAAACCACGCATCCGCGAGGAACACGCACCCGCGCAGGCTAGCAGGACCGTAGTATGCTGAAGAGCTCAGGTCGGCATCCCCAGCGAATGTGCACCCGGTGGCGGTAAACGCGCCGCGGTAGGCGCTGTACATCATCACCACCGTACTGGCGAAGAAGCAGTCGGTAAAGACGGTATCTGCCCCGTAGCGGCACCCCAAGAAGTAGGCGCCAGCACGGAAAGTACATCCCGAGAAGTTGGCGGCCCCGCCCCATGTGCAGCCGCCAAAATACGCCGCGTCCTGGTAGAGGGACTCGCTGAAATCCGCCAGAGCGCGGTAGGAGGAATGGGCGAAGTTGGCGGTACCTGCAAAGGTGGAACACGAGAAAAGAGCGTCACGCATAAAAATACAGTCGCTGAAATCTACCTCATGCTCCCAGCGTGAACCGGTGAAATTCACGGTGCACACAAAAACCGCGCCCGAAAAATTGAACGCAAAACCCGACCACGCGCCCGCCAGGGAAGCGCCCTCAGCGGAAGCTACCGGGTGCTGCACCCGGCGGTGAATCTCCTCCACAATAGCCCGCTGGATGCGCCCCTGCGCCCCGGAACTCTCACCAGCAGGCCCATTGTCGGCTGCAGTACTGAGCGGGGAACGAAGATACGCGCACAACCGGTCAATCACCCCCTGAACGTGCCCACGGCGCACACCCACCGGCAGGGACACCTCACCCAGCCACTCATCCGCAAGCTCCACCAGCGCATACACCGCACCCAAACGCCCCGCCAAATCACCGCCCATCAGAGCCGCGTACGCTGCATCCCGCCGAGCTTCACGGCCCCTGCCCAAAGTCACTTGTACCCCTTTGACTCCCGTATCAGCTGCTATGACGCATTACACTGTGGGCCACCCATGCACCCCAAAAACCATCGCCTAGCATAACGGAAACCAGCCGCCAGCCACCAGCAGCCCCGCAACTTCCGAACGCTACGCCCCCGCAAACACCCGGGCACGGTGCGCCTCCCACAGCCTCTTCACACCCCACGCCACCCCAACAGCCACCGCGAGCGGCACATACGCACCCCAGCTTTGCCCCGTAAAACCAACCACCAGCGCCACAGAACTCAGCGGAGCATCCATCGACAACGCTAAAAACACTGCGGCCCCCAGCACCCCCGCCGCGCTCAACAACCCCGTCACCCCCAACGGAAACCCCGAAACCCACGGGCAAACACACACCAGCGTCCCAGCCACCACAAACCCGCCCGAGGCGCCCAACGCCACCCCCGGGGTGAGCGTGCCACCATACGACCCATGCCGCAAAGCAGCCACCACCAGCACCCCCTTAGCCACAAACAACCCCAGCGTGTACAACAAGGCGGGCACTGTGAACGACCCCACCAGCTCAGCCCGGTTAAACGTCTGCTGCACCAGCGCCCGGCCATTACCCATCACCTCCGGCAGCACCATTGACACCACACCCACCGCAGCAAACACCAGCGGAACCCGCCACAGCACGCTCCGGTTTGTGACCCTACCCCGCTGCGCCCACCCCAGAAGCCGCCGAAACCACAAGGCGCCGGGGGCCAACACCACACCCAGCAGCACCGCCAACGCAAGCGACTCCCAGCATGTTTGCACCAGCACCACCGGGTATGTAGCCTGATCAGAAATCGTCAGATGCGCCGTCGCAGTAGCCACCCCAACAGTGAACGCACCCACCAGAACATTCTTCACCGACAGGCCCAGCCCCAGCGCCTCAAACAAAAACACCACACCCGCAACCGGAACCTGATAATCCGCCGCCAAACCAGCCGCCGCCGCAGAAGCCACCAGCGTGCGCCGCGTACCCTCCGGCAGGCGCCCCCAATCCGCGATACGCCCCGCAAACAGCGCACCCAGCTCACGCGGGGCAACCTCCTTACCCACCGGCGAGCCCGCACCCACCGCCACAATCTGCACCAGCGCATGAACACCCTGCCGCACAAACCCCGGGCGGCGCTCAGCCAACGACCGCGCCCGCACCATAGACTCCACCGAAGCCAACGGCCCGCCACCCCACCGCCGAGACTGCAGCACATACCAGGTAACAGCAACACAAAAACCCACCACAACCAGTGCCACCACGCGCCGAGGAGTAGAAGAATAATACGTAATAATCGGGTGCAGCGTCTCATCATGGCCGAACGCCACAACCTCAATAACCCCCAGCACCCAATGCAGCACAATAGCCCCGCACCCCGTGGCCACACCAACCAGCACAACCCACGCCAGAAGAACCGTATAACGCCGAAATGCTCTCATCATTCTCTTGCCGCCGCGCCTCATAACCACGTTGTGCACAAACGCCCGCAGGTCCCCGCGCACCATAGCGCTCAACAACCCGCCGGTTGGGGCAACCCGCGCCCCCACAGCCTGGCACACAGCACCTCGTGCGCACAAGCTTCTTCGGATGCTCGCGGCGTCGATTCGGGGTGTAAACCCAAGAACCACGTACACGCGGGCTCCCTACCCCCATTTTACTCTCGCGCAAGCCCACCACCCCTCCCCGGTAGGGCGCAGGTGGCTCATAATAGCCGGGCTTGTATGCTAGATAACAAACCCTGTGGTGCGGGCGGCATGCGCCCCGCGACACGAACGAAGCAGACAGTAAGGATCGAAGATGACCGAACATATAGCATTCCTCGGCACCGGCTCCATGAACGGTTCCATCGCTGCCGGGCTCATCGCGGGCGGATACCCCGCAGAGGCTATCCGCGCCACCGTGCGCAGTAAAAACTCCATAGACCGCCTGCGCCATCAGTTAGGGCCTAACGGGCGAGATGCCGTCGTGATCGGGTGCGAGCTCAAGCCCGAAGCTAACCGTGAGGCGGTCAGCGGCGCATCCGTAGCGCTTCTGGGGGTTAAACCCTATGGAATCGTCGAATTGGCGCGCGAAATTTCGCCCGCCCTCGCCCCGGATGCACTCGTCATTTCGGTGGCGGCAGGAGTCACCCTCGATACGCTGCAGAAGGCTCTTCCTGCGGGGCAGCCGGTGATCCGCTGCATGCCCAATACGCCCTCAAGCGTGGGTAAGGGCGTGCTGGCGATCTCGGTGAGTGAGGCAGTGACTGAGAAGCAACTTGCGCTCGCAGAGAAGATCTTAGAGACCGTAGGTATGGTAGTGCAGGTGCGAGAAGACCAGATGGATGCGGTCACAGCTGTTTCTGGGTCCGGTCCCGCCTACGGGTTCCTGCTGGCAGAGACTATGGCGAGTGCCGGTGTGAAGCTCGGCCTGGATGAAGAAACCGCGCAGAGGCTCGCATCCGCAACGATTGCGGGCGCTGGGTACCTGCTGGATAGTAACTCGGATGCCGCCGCCCTGCGCAAAGCGGTCACCAGCCCGAACGGAACCACTGAGCGCGCTATCAATACCTTTATTGACAAGGGACTTTTCGATCTCACCGAGGATGCGATGCGCGCCTGCGCCGCCCGCTCCGCAGAGCTGAGCGAACAGTACACGGCTGACTAGTCACCCTGTCTGCGCCCATCCCTGCCTCTATTCAGAAGAGTTTTTTGCATTCAGAAGAGCTTATCGCTTCTGAATGCAAAAAACTCTTCTATATACAGGGGGGCACCTAATGGAGTAGCCCAAAATCTCGTAGGGCTTGCTCAAGTACCACCGGGTTGCGAGAACTTACGTGATGCCAGTTCACCCGCAGAATTCTCCACCCTTTTCGTAAAAGAGCGTTCTCCCGCTCTTTCTCGCGGTCAATTGCCCAGCCGTCAGGATTCATCACCTGGCTTGTTTGCTTCACGCGCCCATCAAATTCGATGATGACCTTCTGCTGTTCAAACCCAAAATCGCCAAAATACTCTCCCGCGTCGGTTCGTACCCGGTATTGTTCCTGGGGGTACAGCCCAAACTCATGCAACCTTAACCGTGTGAGGGTCTCTCCCGGTGAATCAGACTTATCGCTCATCAGCTGTGCGACCCTCCGTGCTTTAGCCGACCCTTTATGCGACAAATGGGTCAGAGCCTCATATAAGGCAGAACACGTAACTCGGCTGCTTTTTCGCTGCCTGCTCAATGCCCCATCGGCAACAACCAGTGCTTCTTCTAGAGGTAAAGTTCGGGCGCACCCAATAACTGTAGAGAGCACATCGGTAGCTTTCACACCTCCGTAGAAGTAGGTGATGGGAGCCTCTAACGTGTGCCGATCTTGGTGGCTGGATATGTCTGAGTGCGGGCTTCCCGCCACTGACCTCACGTGAACTGTGCGCGGGATCTTAAGAACCGGTATCCCGTGCAGTATGGCGGCACTCAGATGCGTAAACACGGGATTTTCGCAAGATTTGGCGTACGCTATGACCCGTGCCAGGTGCTTCTCTTCCGGAGTCATCTTCTGCCACCGCAGAGTGCTCAGGTACTGGTTGTGGGCTAACCGGCGCGCATGCCCCTCACGAAGGAGCTGCTGAAGCCTCCGTGCCCCTATCCCTTCCTCTGATATTTGATAGCTGTTCTTAACCAGAGGGTATATGCGTTCTAACTGTTTACAACGTACACTGCTTTTGCTCATGACATATAGAGGACACGAATCTGAGGGTGTTTTCGAGGCAGTCCTGGCCATCCTGTGGATAACCTGGGTGGTTACCTGCGCCTCTGCACTATCCACAGGGGAACAGTCTCATTTTTAGGGGATTTGTGGGGCGTATATGACGCAATGTGAAGAGCCGTCTCATCCTATTCAGAAGAGTTTTTTGCATTCAGAAGCGATAAGCTCTTCTGAATGCAAAAAACTCTTCTGAATAGGCTTGGGGCAGCAGACAAGGATAATGGCAAAGGTTAACGGTGACAGCGAGAGGCGCGAGGGAAGCTGCAGAACCTACGGGCGGGCAGCAAAACGCTCGATCAGCTCCACTTGCCCCGAGACGATAAGAATATCCCGAGAGTGAATGCGCGTGGAGGGGTCTGCGTAGGTGAATTCCTCCCCGGGGGATTTAATGCCCACCACAGACACCCCGTATTTGGCGCGGATATCCGACTCCGCTAGGGTGAACCCGTGAGTTTCCTTCGGCGGGCGCATCTTAGCGATAGCGAAATCGTCGTCGAACTCAATGTAGTCCAATAGCCGCCCAGACACCAGGTGCGCGGCGCGGCGGCCCGCATCCGCCTCCGGGTAGACCACGTGGTGCGCACCGATGCGCTCCAGGATTTTGCCGTGTGAGGGGGTGATTGCTTTCGCCCAAATACGTTCAACCCCCAGGTCAACGAGGTTCGCGGTGATAAGCACGGACGCCTCAATCGAGGTGCCGACACCCACAACCGCGGACCCGAAGTCGTTTGCACCCAGCTGCCTGAGCGTATCAATGTCGGCGGCATCGGCGGCTACCACGTGAGTGAGCAGGCCCGACCATTTCTGCACCAGCTCAGGGTCTTTTTCAACGGCGAGCACCTCCTGGTTCTGGGCGTGCAGCTGCGCGGCGGTTGAGGCACCAAACCGGCCCAAACCGATCACGAGCACGGGCGCATTGTGTGTATTAGCCAATGATGGGCCTTTCTTCGGGGAACTTGTAAAGGCGGCGGCGGGAGCGCAACGCCAAGGCGGTGGCGGCGGTGATGGTGCCAATACGCCCAATGAACATGAGAGCGCTGAGCGTGTAAATACCAGCAGGCGACAGCTCAGCTGAGAGGCCGTTTGAGAGCCCGCACGTGGCGTAGGCTGAGATCACCTCAAACAGCACCCTGCTTAGGGGCTGGTCGGTGAGCATCAGAATAATACCGGACCCGGCAATCACGATACCGGCGCTCATCATGGTCACTGAGATAGCGATGCGCAGCACCGTGTCGGGGATAGTGCGGTTGAATGCCACCACAAACTGGTCGCCGCGTGCCTCCGCCATAATCGCCAGCATAATCACGGCAATGGTGGTGACTTTAATGCCGCCAGCTGTTGAGGCTGAGCCGCCGCCAATAAACATGAGCACGTCGGTAATGAGGCTGGTCACGGGGCGGATATCGTTCATATCGACCAGGTTGAAACCGCCTGAACGGGTCATGACGGAGGCAAAGAGCGCGCTGAGTATTTTATCCCCCGGGTTGTTCCCGCCGATAGTGCGCGGGTTATTCCATTCGGCTGCCCCCCACGCGGCAGCGCCCAGTACGAAAAGCACGCTGGTGGTGACGAGTGTGAGCTTTGCGGTGAGCGTCCACCGGCTGGGTTTAAGCGGGTGCTGCTGCAACGCCATGAGCACCGGGAACCCCATAGCCCCCAGAAACACGGCGATACACACGGGGATGATCACAAAAAAGTCGTGGCCGTACGGCACTATCCCGTCGGAATGCGGCGTGAACCCGGCGTTATTAAACGCCGAGATCGCGTAGAAAATACCGTGCCACAGGCTGGTGAGCGGGTCTTCGCCCAGCATCAGAAAACGCGGGGTCAGCAGTAACGCTATGAACGCCTCAATACTGGCGGAGGTGTAGGCGACGGTGCGTACCACGCTACCGACCTCACCTAGCCGCCCAATATTGAGTTCTTCTTGGGCGATGAGCTTGGATCGCAGCCCCATTTTCCGCCCGGTTGCCAGGGCCAGCAGCGAGGTGAGGGTAAGGGTTCCCAAGCCACCAATCTGGCAGGCGCACAGGATAATGACCTGACCAAACATCGACCACTGTTCGGCGGTTGAGACGGTGGTGAGGCCGGTGACGGTCACGGCGCTGGTGGCGGTGAAAAATGCGTGATGCAGCGGCGCCATTTGCCCGTCATTTGAGGCGATCGGCAGTAAGAGCATGAGCGTGAAGAACACGATAACCAGCAGGAAAGTGCTGATGGCGGTTCGTGCAGGGGAGGAGAGCACTTTCGCGTCGATAAAATCGCGCAGGTTCTCGTAGGTGCGGGCATCAAGCAGTCGCGGCTGGTGCGTGCTTGCCCCCGGTGCGGACGCCTCAACGGTGAGCGCCCCGCGCCGGGCGGTGCCGGTGTGGGTGCTGCGCGCATCTGTGGTTTTTCGGCTTGGCAGCAGACTATCGAGCAGGCCGTGTTTTGGGGGCGCGGGGGTGGTGCGGGAACTGGGTGCGCCGGTGAACGGGGTGATGTCGCTGCTGTTCTGCTTGGGCAGGCGCCACCTGCGTAGGGTGTGCTGGCGTTTGAAGAACTCACGGGAGGTGCGCAGGGCCTCGCGTTTACGGTGGCGTTTGCGCCAGTGTGCGCGGATGCGTCGGGCGAGGCGTCCCATGGGTTCCTCCCTTCATGGTGTGGGTGGGTGCCGGTGTTAGGTGCGGGGTTTGGGCCGTGTAGGTTGTGTGGTTGGTGCAGGCCCCTAAACGTGGTGGTGCGGCCTCCTCTAGTGTATCCCCGATGGTGGTATTCGGTGGTGGGGTGGGGCGGTTTTTTCGCCCGCAACCTTCAACATGCAGTAAAACACATATTCTGTTTCAAGAATTTAATGGGCCGGGGTTGATAATGTCCAGTTAAGTGTGTGGTTTGACGGCTATTGGGAACTGGCAAACTAGCGTATATATGACATAATCGATATATGCATGCAGATGTTTTTTCAGTGATTGCGGATTCGACCCGCCGCCGCATCGTGCGGCTGCTCGCCGAACAGACCCACACTGTTGGTGCGGTTGTCGAGAAACTGGGCATGAGTCAGCCAACTATCTCTAAGCACCTGAAAGTGCTGCGTGAGGCCGGTGTGGTGTCGGCCGTGGTTGAGGGGCAGCGCCGACTGTATTCGCTGAACCCCGAGGTTTTCACTGAGATTACAGACTGGGTGGATGAGATTTTGGAGGCTGCCCGCGCCTCGGCGGCAGCTCACGCCCCTGTTGCGCTTCCCGGTGGGGAGAGCTTTTCCCCCGCGTTCCCGGGCAGTTCCGTGGTGGTGGGCGGATTTACCGGTGCGCACCAGCATGAGGTGGTTGAATCCAGCGAGAAACTCGACATTCCAGCCGAGCTGCACATCCCATCCGATGCTGAGGAAGACAATGATGAGGAACCCAGCGCGGAAGATAACGACGATACCGCCGCAGGCGGAAGTGAAGAGCCTCAGCGCCGCGTTGTGCCGTTGAGCTCGAATAACCCCAATATCCCGGCTGAGGACGAGCCCGCTGTGGAAGAAGGTGCTGACTCGCACCCCGATCCGGCTGTGGGTGTTGTGCTCAGCGCGAAAGCCCCCGAAGAGCCTGCCGAAACGGCAGAATCTGAGGGCCTGGATGAGGAGTTGGCCGGGAGCGAACAGAACGCCAGTGCCACATTTGCTGGCACCGGTGAAGTGAGTGAAGGCGTGGTGCCGATGCGCCCCTTCACCCCCTCCGCCTTTGCCTCTGACGAGGTGCCGCAACCTGATGAGGAGAAAGCACTCGTTGAAACTGCTGCGAAGGACTCCACGAACGAGACCCAGTCGGTGGCTCCTGCGGGGCAGGGTGAAGACGATGAGGCAACTGAGTCCTCTGCTGGCGTGAGCCCCTGGAGTTCGGCAGGTGACGCCTCAGCCAAGCCTGTTGTATCGAATGAACCTGCCCGCGGTAAGCATGAGGCTATTGACACTGACCCCGCCAATGAGCAGCCTGCCAAGAGTGAGCCTGTAAACGTTGAGTCTCAGGATGCCGTATCGGCGGCAGCTAACATGACCTCCACCATCGAGGATGCGCCCACGAAGAAGACGCACCACCACACGGGTGAGGACACGGCTGCCAGCGCCACCGAGTCTCGGAGTGAGCAGAAGACCGCCGGACTATCCGAGGTAAAAACCGGGCAGGATGCTGCCGATAGCCCGCGTATCGAGGCATCAACGGCGAAGGCAGGCCGGGACGCCGCATCTGTGGAAGCTGCCACCGTGTCTAAGACCGTGAAGAGCGATGAAACAGCCCTGACGACTGACCCCGCTGACGGCCCGGACGCTGATGAGGATGTTGCAGCTCACGCGGATGATGCTGAACCCAAGAAGACTTACGCGGAGGGGAAGGGCACCGACCCCGAAGCGTCTGAGGATACCGAGGCAGCCGACACCGACGGCGCCTCAGTAACCGATACAGCCGATGCGGGTGCTGAACCCGAAACGGCCCAGACCGTAGAGCCCAAGGAGGCTCCCGAACCTACTGAGGAGCCGGTGTTCCGGCCGATCCCTCAGCCTGCACCGTATGAGCAGGTGACCGTTAAGGAGGAACCTCGTGGCCTTCTGGCACGTGTCTTTGGTCGCCGACGATAGCGTGCCGCATCGGCGGCGCGCGGAGAGATAGCGAGTGGGGCGGGGCGTGCGCCCGTGTTCGCTTGATCATCAACTCATACACCTACCCTGATAAACCCTAATTTCCCGAAAGACGGAATCTACGTTGGCTATTCACCGTAAAATCCTCCGCTGGCTCGAGAACGAGCTCACTGAGGGCAACCTGCAGCTTGGCCAGGACTTGCCCGACGATCATCGTATTGCCCGCGCGATTGGCTTGGGAAGAAGCCGTACCCGCGAGGGCTTGAAGACCCTCGAAGACATGGATCTGGTGCGCCTATACTCCGGTAAGGGCAAAGAGATCATCGCTCACCTGAATGAGGAGCCGGCGATGGCGGCAGCCGAGCCTCTGCGCCTGCACATGGCTGTTTCGCGCTACCCGAAACGTGACCTGGTGCAGACCCATATGCTTCTTGAAGGCTGGAGTGTTGCCAATATTGACCCCGGCGTCGCTGATTTTGGTGAAGTGGATGAGCTGCTGGAGGAGATGCAGGAGGGTGGGCACCCTATCCGGGAGTTCCTTGACCTGTACCTGGATTTCCACCTGGAGCTGAGCCGCCTTGCCAATAACGAGCTGATTGCTGGGCTGCTGATTGCTATCCGTCAGCCGACCTTCGATGCTCTGCTGTCGCTGGCGGGGCGTGTGCCGCTGTGGAGTAGTACCATGGAGCGCCTGAACGCTGAGAACCGCGCGGTTCTTGAAGCCGTGAAGGACGCCGATTCCGCGACCGCCCGCAACCTGATGATGAACCAGATGCGCGGCCTGTTCGATGAGGCCGGGGTGGATTTGGACGAGTCGGCGGTGGCGCTTACGGGCATGCCCGGAACCTCGGATCTGCGCATGTTTGAGCCGGTTGATATTGAGGACGATTTCGGCCCGTTCCCGGAGGAAGGCCCCAGTTTCGGGTGGGGCTTCGGTGCGGAGCGGTTCGGAAACGCCCCCGGCGGCGCGCCGGTGCCTTCGTCCGGCTCTCAGCAGGCTCGCCGTGATACCTCGCAGCAGTCTCAGCAGCACTATGACGGGCAGCAGGGGCAACAAGAGCAGCAGTCTAATCTGCCGTTGAGCTTTGGTACGGCTTCCGGTCGTGCGGCGGCGGCGTTTACCCGCCCGTCTGAGGGTGCCCCCGCTGCTCAGGGCGGTAACAATGGCGCTTCGCAGCACCCCGAGAACGCATCCGGGCAACCGTATGAGGTTGATAATGCTGCCTCTGCACAGGTGCCTGACCAGTCAATGCAGCACGGCCCTGTGCCGGGTGGTGAAGAGCAGGGAGCAGCTCAGCCTACACCCGCCCAGGAGGTGCTGATTCAGGCCACCTCCGCGCTTCCGCTTCCGATTCAGCCGTTGCCGGTCGATCCTGATGCGTCTCAGCCGCTGCGTTTGACCGATGATGAGCCGCTGATTCAGGCCACGGCCGCTATTCCGCTGGATATGCGGGTGATTCCTGCTCAGGGTCTGCCCGAGAAGAAGCCCCAGCCCGCGGTATCGGGTGAGGACGCCTCGAAGGCGGCCGCTAAGCCCGGCGAGACGCCCGCAAAGGCTGAAGGTGAACAGGCCGATAAGGCATCTGAGGATTCCCAGAAGCAGGGGTCTGCGACGAAGGATACGGGCAAGAAAGACGCCGAAGATGCTCAAGCTCAAAAGGCTAAGGGTGGGGCGCAGCCCGCAGCCGGTGATACTCCGGCTCAGCCTACCCCCGGTGAGGACAAGCCCGCCGAGGGGCAGAGCGGTAAGGACCAGCAGGCCCAAGATCAACAGTCTCAGGAGCAAGACCAGGCTAAGCAGCCCCAGGGTAAGCAGGCTGGCGGCAAGCCGGGCGGCTCACCTTCGGATCCCGGGCAGAAGGCCGGTGCCGCTAAGGACGAGCAGAAGAGCTCGGCTGAGGCTGCCCAGTCGCAGCCTGCACAGGGTGAGCAGAAGGGGCAGAGCAAACAGTCTGCCGATTCCTCGCCGCAGGGCCAGAAGAACCAGTCTGATGGTGCGCAGCAGGCTGATGGTTCCGCGCCGCTAAAGGATGGCGGCGCGCCCAAGGATGCAAAGGCTTCGGCGGCCCAAAAATCCGCTCAGCCCGATGCCCAGAAACCTGATGCTCAGACATCTGAGACTCAAAAGGCCGAAGCGAAGTCCCCCAAGCAGGGTGCTCAGGACGATCAGCAGAAGGCCCAGGACGCTCAGAAGCAGGGCGGTTCCGTCCCCTCTAAGGGTAAGGATGGGCAGAACGGTCAGCAGGCAGCCGACAATTCGGGCGGTTCGTCTGCTGCGCAGCAGAACTCTAAAGAGCCTGGTGCCGCGCAGAAAACACCGCAGCCGGATGCTTCAGGGGTGAACGGCTCCGCCGGTAAGGATGCTGCTTCCCCCAAGAGCGGCGAGCAGAAGGCCGAGAAGGCAGGCGAGCAGACCCAGGGAACTTCAGCGCAGGAAAGCTCAGCACAGGAGAACCCGGCACAGCAGAAAGAGCCAGCGCAGAAAGATTCGGTGCAGAATAAGCAGGACGCTAAAGCTGCACCCCAGAAGCCTGCCGGACAGGAACCTGACGCGCAGGGACCTGACGCGCAGGGACCCAATAGTGCCGCACCAGAAACTGATAATGGTGCGGGCGACAATCGTGCGGATACTGCCGCCCAGAACGGTGTGAAGCGCAACCCTGGCCCGCATGATGATCAGGGCAGCGCCGAAAAGGCCGGTGCTGCACAAACTGATGCCGCTCAGGCTAATACTGCGCAGGGCAGCTCTTCACCGCAGGACTCCGCCCAGCAGGGCGGTCAGGCCCAAGGGCCGCAGTCCGCTCAGCCTGCTCAGGCCGGAAATCCTGACGGGAAGCCGCAAAAGTCTGCCTCGGGTAATGCCCAGCCTGCATCCTCACCTGCTGAAGACCCGAACGGTCACGCTGGTTCCGCAGGCGCGACTAATTCCCAAGGGCCCGCTGCGAACGAGCAGACCGGGCCGCACCCTGTAGCGGGTCAGGGCACAGCGCAGGAGCAGCCTCAGCAGGAGGTGCTGGGAGCTGTGCAGTCGCTTGATGGGCAGCAGGCACGCCCCATTTCGTCGCTGGAGAATCCGCAGGCTATACCCGCCGCACCGGATAACGGTAACGGGCAGGCTCAGCCGGATGTGCCGCAGCAGGTGCAAAACCATGCCCCCGTTCAGGAGGCACAGGGCCAGGAAACCGCACCGGACGCGCACAACCCGCAGAATCACTGGGATAGTGCTGCCCCGCGCACCGGTTCCACACCCGCCCAGCAGCCCCATAGTGGGCCTCACACCGGGCAGTTTGGGGTAAGCGGGCCTGCCTCGGCTGGTATCCCTATTCAGGGGCGTACCGGCCCGAAGCCCAAGCTTCCCGAAAACCCTGTGGAACGTAAGGATGCTGAGCAGCGCCGAGTGGCTGAGGAAAACTTGGCGCGCGCCGCTGAGGAGCGGGTGAAGGTGATTCGTGCCCATTCGCCCTCAGGGGTGGGCCGCCGTCACGGCCAGATCATCACGCCGGTGCGTGCTGCTGTGGCGTCTCCCTTTAGCCGCCCGGCCACCGGGCTGCAGTACCCGAGCGCGGTATCGTCACAACCGCAACCGCAACCGCAGCCGCAGCCTCAACCCCAGCCTGGCCCCGCAGCTCCGGCTGCTGCCGACACCGGTAATGCTGAGGCCCCGAACGGCGCCGTGAACAGCACACCAGCTGATGCTCTTGGTGTTGAGCACGCCCCGGAGGCTCTGGCGGAGCGGCCGCTGCCGCCGGTTGAGGTGCTGGCGACCACTCCGATTCGTATCGTTCCCGCGAATACGAGCGGAACCCCTATGGTGGTCAAGGATGAGCGGTCCACGGATGAGCGTGCGCCTGAGGAGCACGCCAGCGCTGAACGTAAGCAGGGCTGGCTTAGCCGCATGACCCGCTATTTGGGGTTGAGCTCGCGCGAGCAGGAGCAGGCTCTTCAGCAGCAGAATAACCCGCAGGATTCGGCGCATCAGCAGAACACTGCGAACCACAATCAGCAGGTGTCTGCCTCCCCGCAGGGGGCTGCGGCAGATAACTCTGAAGGCGGCACCTCAGATGCCGCTAACCCTGCTGATGCGAGCCAGCACAGCCAGCAGTAGCTGGCGCAGGCAATAACGCAAACACGCGGGCGTACCCTCAAACTGGGTGCGCCCGCGCAGTGCGTTAATGCCCGGGCATACCGGCATATTCTGGGGGGGGACGTGCGGGCGTGCAGGAAAATCTTCTTGCGTGTGCGCAGGGGGTGTTACCGCCTCTGCGGGGTCTTTGGGGGATGGCTCCTCTTCTTTGGGTGCGTCGGAATGGTGCAATGCGGTGTTTCCTAGTACTCTAGGAAGGTAGCGTTCTCAAAACGCTGGGGCACTGCTGTGCCTAAAATGCCTTTTAGAGCGTTTATACCGGTATAAACACCCCGGGTAGCTACCGCACCGAATGGGTGCGGCCGGGTCTAGCAAAGTGAGGAAATCCTATGGGTTCCGTTATTAAGAAGCGCCGCAAGCGCATGTCCAAGAAGAAGCACCGTAAACTGCTTCGTAAGACTCGCCACCAGCGCCGCAATAAGAAGTAAACAGTAGCTTCTGTGCCCCGTGCCCAGTAAGGGTTGCGGGGCATTGTGCGTTAATGAGGACTGACGCGGGCTATTAGCGGCGGCTGTTGAACGCTAGTAGACTGGGAGCCATGCCCCCAGCTACACCTGAACCACCCGTTATTGAGCTTTTGACCCGCCCCGGCTGCCACCTGTGCGACGCTGCACGGCACACGGTGGCGCAAGTATGCGCCGAATTTGGGGTGCCCTACACCGAGCTGAACATTGAGCTGTACCCGCAGCTGCTGCAGCGGCACGCCACCGAAATCCCGGTGCTGCGCATTGACGGGCAGCCGAAGGATTTTTGGCGTATTAACCCTAAACGGATGCGTAAGCTCATTGCCGCACGCATGCCTTAGCGTCGACCGCCCCCCGCTTCTGGCGAATTAGGGGCTATATGCGGCGCCCCTCGTTTTGGGGTAGCGTAGAAAATTTGAGAGACTGAGAGAATGACTACATCGGCTAAGGTCACGGTTCACCTGATGCGCCACGGCGAGGTGCATAACCCCGACCGCATCGTCTACGGGCGGCTACCCAACTACCACCTTTCGGAGAAGGGGCAGCAGATGGTGCGCATGAGCGCCCAGGAGTTTGCCCGGCGTCGGGGTGAAGGCGCGAACATTGTGCACCTGGTATGCTCCCCGCTGACCCGCACCCGCGAATCGGCCGAGCCGATCACTGAGCTTCTGGGGCTTCAAGCGCACCCCGATGCGCGCGTGGTTGAGGCCGATAACTATTTTGAGGGCCTGCACGTGAACCGGCAGGAGCTTCTGAACAACCCGCGCCACTGGACGAAACTGTACAACCCGCTGCGCCCATCCTGGGGCGAGCCGTACATTGTGCAGGTGCGCCGCATGGCTCAGGCCATTAAGGACGCCGCCCGCACCGCGTACCGGCAGGGCGGGGACGGGGCCGAGGCCATCATTGTTTCGCACCAGCTGCCCATCTGGGTGACTCGCCTGGCGCTTGAAGGTAAGCTATTGCAGCACGATCCGCGTGCGCGCGAATGCAACCTGGCGTCGATTACTTCGCTCACTTTCGATAACCTGTTATCGGGGAACCCGCCGCAGGTGAGCGGCTACACGGAACCCGCATCGCCCCTGTATTCGGGAGTGATTCAGCTGCCCGGCAGCTAAGACGCGGGTGTCTGCCGTTCAGCACCCCCTTCGCACACACCACCGGAAGGAACGCATGACTCCCACCCATAACCACACCCGCCGCACCGCCCTGCGTGCGGGTATTGCGCTGTGCGCGTCAGCGGCCGGGGCGGGCCTGCTCGCTGCGTGCTCTGAAGACACCTCCCTGTCAAAACAGGCGAATTCGGGTGACAATAAAGGCTACATTGCCGGGGACGGGTCGGTGACCGAGTACCAGGAGGCTGAGCGCGGCGGGCCCGTTGCGTTCACCGGTGAACTATTCGACGGCACCAGCGTGAACGCTGAGTCGTTGCGCGGCAAACCTACGCTCTTGAACTTCTGGTACGCCGGGTGCTCCCCCTGCCGTGCCGAGGCCAAAGACCTGCAGAAGCTCTACACCGACTATAAGGACAAGCTGGGGTTCTACGGTGTGAACGTGCGGGATGAGAAAAGCACCGCCGAGGCGTTTGAGCGCAGCTTTGAGATCACCTACCCCTCGTTTAAGGACGCCTCGGGTAAGGTGCTGCTGTCGTTGAGTAAGTATGTGCCCGCCCAGGCAGTGCCGACCACCGTGATCCTGGATTCGCACGGTAGGGTGGCGGCACGCATCCTGGGTCAGGCGAACCCGTCGGTGCTGAAAACCCTGATTGAGACCGCTGTGAAGGGTGCCTAGCGTGCCTGCTGGAACCGGTATGATGCTCACCCCCGCCGCTGCGGCTGCCACGGCGGGCGCTGCGCCGTTAGCGAGTATCAGCTCAACCGTGCTGGATGGTTCCCTGTGGCTCTCCATCCCGTTGGCGGCGCTGGCGGGGCTGGTGTCGTTCGCTTCACCGTGTGTGCTGCCGCTGGTGCCCGGCTACCTGGGGTATGTGGCGGGTCTTGCAGGCTCACAGCCGCAGGCACCCGAGGGCTCCGCGGCCGCATTGTTCCAGGGGAAGAAAACGGTGGCGGCCCATAATCCCGCACCCCAAAAAGCCGCAGAAAACACCAAAAACCTGCCCGAGGCAACATCGGGGGTGGCTGTGGCGGACGCCCCCACCGACCCGAAAACCCCAGGTTCGCAGCCCGGTAAGGGGCGCCTTCACACGCAGCAGACCCGCCGTCACACCCGCCGGATGCTCGCCGGGGTGGCCCTGTTCGTGCTCGGGTTCTCCGCAGTTTTCGTCACCCTATCGGTGCTACTGGCCCAGGTGGGTGCCGCCCCCTGGCTGAAAGGGCAGGCGTGGGTGAATATTCTGCTGGGTGCACTCGTGATCCTCATGGGTGTTGTGTTCATGGGGCGGCTGAGCATCCTGCAGGTCGATAAACGGTTCCACACCCGCACCGGCACGGGCCTGTGGGGTGCGCCGGTGCTGGGAGTCACCTTCGGGCTGGGGTGGGCTCCGTGCATTGGACCCACCTTCGCTGCGGTGCAAACCCTCGTGTTCACTGGCGGGGCCGCAACCTTCAAGGCTGTGGTGCTCACCTTCGCCTACTGCCTGGGTTTGGGTGTGCCGTTCCTGTTGGTCGCCTATTTCGCGGCGCGCGGGGTGAACACCACCGGGTGGGCGAGCACGCATAAACGCGGGATTCAGCGTGCGGGCGGGGCGATGCTCATCCTGATCGGCATCCTTATTTTGACTGGCGCCTGGAACCGTCTCATGGCCTGGGTTCAGGCGGCGCTACCGGTTTACGAACTACCAATCTGACGGGGTACATATGGCACGCACACACACTGACGCCCCGGCGCTGGGAATCACCGGGATGCTCCGCTGGGGCTGGACGCAACTGACGAAAATGAACACCGCCTTGCTGCTGCTTCTGCTGCTGGCGGTTGCGGCAGTTCCCGGGTCTATGTTTCCGCAGCGCATTCAAGACCCCGCGAAGGTGACGGACTACATTAAAACCCACCCCGGCTGGGGCGAGTTCGCCGATAAGATACAGCTGTTTGATGTTTTCTCCTCCGGGTGGTTCTCGGCCATCTACCTGCTGCTGTTTATTTCCCTGATCGGGTGCGTCACCCCGCGCGCTATTAAACATGCCAAAGACTGGCGTAAACCGCCCGCGCGCACCCCCAAGAACCTTTCCCGCATGCCCGTGCACCGCACGATCGATATTGACGCGGATGCGCCCACCCCCCAGGCCGCGATAGAGGACGCCGCCGCGATCCTTCGTAAACGCCGCTACCGGGTGCAGATCCGGGAGGAAGGAGACGGGCAGTACTCGGTGGGTGCCGAACGCGGCTACCTGCGTGAGGTGGGGAACATCCTGTTCCATGTGGCGATGATCGGCATCCTGGTTGGGGTGGCGGTCGGCTCGCTTTTTGGGTACCGTGGCCAAAAGATCCTGGTGGAGGGGGAGACGTTCGTAAACTCCCTGATCGGCTACGACTCGTTCACCCCAGGCACGAACTATAACCCCGACTGGCTGAGCCCGTACGCCGTGACGCTCAATAACTTTCAGGTGCGCTACGACAGGCAGCGCGACAGCCACACCTACGGGCAGGATCTGGACTATAACGCCCAGCTGACCGTTCAGAACCCCGGCAGCAGCCCCGAGCAGAAAACCCTCAAAGTGAACGAACCGGTTGATGTGGGCGGCACCAGCGTGTTCCTCTCCGGCAACGGGTACGCCCCCATTGTGAAGGTGACTGACGGTGAGGGGAAAGTTGCGTATGAAGGCCCCGTGGTGGCCCTGCCAACTGACGGGAAGTACACCTCGTCGGTGGTGCTGAAGGTGCCCGATGCCCGCCCGGCCCAGCTGGGGTTTGTGGGCATGTTCCTGCCCACCGGCAGCTATGAGCGTGGGGCGGGCATCCCGCATTCGGTGGATTCAGCCCCGGCGAACCCTATGCTGGTGTTGCAGTCCTATTCGGGGGATTTGGGTTTGAACTCAGGCCAGCCGCAGAACGTGTATGTGCTGGACACCTCTAAGCTGACCGCGTTGAACAGCATGGCGAACCAGAACGGTATTGTGCTGGATGCGCAGCACCGCACCGCCACCCTCCCGGAAGGCAACGGCACCATTGAGTTCATGGGGTATAAGCGGTACGTGGGGATGGAGGTTCGCCACGACCCGGGGCAGAATATTGTGCTGTACTCGTTTGTGGTGGCTTTCGTGGGGCTGATTGTGTCCCTGTTTGTGGCGCGCCGCCGCGTGTGGGTGCGTGCCAGCACCGATGAGGGGGTGCTCACCGTAGAGTACGGTCTGCTTGCGCGCGGGGAGGACCCGCGTCTTGCCGCCGAGGCTGAGCGTATTACGGATGCTTTCGCCGCCCGGTGGGGGCTGGAATTTGCTGAGGAGCCCTCATCCGAGGAGCCGACTGAGAAAACCGAGGGGAAGTAGCCCATGCTGAACGAGACATTAGCGCGCTACAGTGAGCTATTCATGTATATTGCCGCGCTGATTTACACCGTGGTGTTCGTGGCGTTCACCTGGGATGTGGTGAAGAATTCGCGGGTAACCCGCCGCCTAGAGGGTGCCGCGGCGCCTCGTGAGGCGGAGTTAGAGGAGGAACAGGCGGCTGAGCCTGTTACCGCGGGCGCGGCCAGCTCCGTTGTGGGTGCGGAGAAAACCGGCGGGAAAACCGCCGCGAAGTCGTCGGTTAAGATGAGCGCGAAAGCCACCCGTGTTGAACGCACCGGCGGCGCTGAGACCGGCACGGGCGAGCGGGGCGCCGGGTACCGGGGCGCGGCGGCACGCGCGCTTGAGGGCCATGTGGCGGACTCATCAATGCTGTACACGGGCCAGAGCCGCCCGGCGGCGCGCATCGCCGTGATCGTTATGCTGATGGGGGCGCTGGTGCACGCGGCGGCGGTTATTATGCGCGGCGTGGCTGCGCAGCGTGTGCCCTGGGGGAACATGTACGAGTTCTGCACCACAGGCGCGCTGGTGGTGGTGACCGTGTACCTGGTGGCGCTGATTTTCCGTGACCTGCGGTTCGTGGGCACGCTCGTGTCTGGGCTGGCGCTGATTATGATGTGCGCCGCCACCATTAGTTTCGCCACCCCCGTGGGGCACCTGAAACCGGCGTTGCAGAGCTACTGGCTGGTGATTCACGTGTCGATTGCGGTGCTTGCCTCCGGGGTGTTTACGATTACGTTCGCGATGGCGGTGCTGCAGCTGGTACAGACCCGCCGCGAACAGCGCATCCTGAACGGTAAATCGGGCGGGTGGGCGTTTATGCGCCTGGTTCCGAGCGCCCAGGCTCTTGAGAATTTTGCGTTCCGCCTGAACGCTTTGGCGTTTGTGATGTGGACGTTCACGCTTGCCGCTGGCGCGATTTGGGCGAGCCAGGCCTGGGGCCGCTACTGGGGCTGGGACACTAAAGAGGTATGGACCTTCGTGATCTGGGTGGTGTACGCGGCGTATCTGCATGCGCGTGCAACCCGCGGCTGGGCTGGCCCGCGTTCGGCGTGGCTGTCTATTATCGGCTATTTGTGCATTATTTTTAATTTCACGGTGGTGAATATTTTCTTCTCGGGCCTGCACTCATATTCGGGGCTGTAAACCCGCCCCGTAGAACTGCCTGCGTCCCTGTGCCTGTGCGCGCCGCAGCGGCCTAAAGCCTAACACTCAGCCATAAACATGTGCTGGTGCAGCCAGCCCAGGGAACGTGAAGACAGGGGGCCGCACACAGCATGTAGACGCTTTCCCGCCAGGGGAGCGAGGGCAAGCGCACACAGCGGGGGAGTGCTTGAGGTTACCCGGGGTGCTGATGCTGCCCAGTGGTTGATGGTGTCTGCCTGGCCGGGGCTATTTCTCGCCGTCAGTGTCGTCTGTGGCGTCGTCGCGGGTTTCTTGCCGCTGCCTGTCTCGTTTTTGCCGTTCTGCTTTGGCTTTGAGCCAGCGCAGGTACTCTTCATCGTCGTCGGGGGCTTTCGGCGCGGGAGGCACAGTACCCCGCCTGCCTTTCAAACCCCGGCCCGTATCCGCGGCGGGTGGCTGCTCGGCTGTACTTTTTGCGCTGCGGGCCCTGCCGAAGAACAGCCAGAAAACCGGCCCCACAACGGGGAAGAAGATGATGACAATAATCCACAGCCACTTGGGGAGGGTGCGCGCATCGGCGGCCGGTGTGCGGGCGGCATCCAGCAGGGTGTACAGGCTCAACCCAATCACCAGCGCGAACGCGCCGATTATCATCATCGCTCGTGTCATGCTCTAAGTCTGCCACAGGAATCTTGGGGGCGCATCCATGCTGCGGCTAGACTGGTGGGTATGAACTTCTTCAAGTACACCCTGGTACGTTTCGGCTTGCTCGTGTTCTTCTTCTACCTGTATGAGCTGCTGGGGGCTGGGATTCTCGTCTCGGGGGGTTGCGCGATTGTTTCGGCTTTTGCGGTGGCGTATATTTTCTTTCCGCGTCTGCACGCGGCCGCCAGCCAGGATACGGCCCGGTTTTTTAAGCGCACCCCCAAGGTGAAAAATAAGGAAGAAGAGGAAAACCGCGCCATTGAAGATGAGCTGGTGGAATCGCAGAAAAAAGAATCTGGGGAGGACTTCTAAACAGCTCCCGGCGCCTGCGTCTGCACACGTGATGGGCCGGGCCCGCCACGTCCTTGCCAGCAGGTAGTGTGCACCTGTTGCTGCACCCAGTCCACAGCACGTGCAGAAGGCTAGGTCTCTTATTCTGCCTAGAGAACCTAGCCTTCTGCGGACGGTGCGCCAGCTTACCCCTGTGCCAGGTATTCCAAGAACTGGTGGGTCAGCTGTGGATCGTGCGCCAGGGCGGTCCCGTTAAGCCGTGTGACGGGTGCGAGCAGCCGCACCGAGGATGAGAGCCACACCCCGTCAGATTCAAAGAGGTCCTGCGGGTATAGCGGGCCGTAGCCCAGCTCCCAGCCGTCGCGCCTGGCCGCCTCAAAAATAGCGCCCTGTGTGGTGCCGGGCAGTATCCCGTGGTTCGGTTCGGGGGTGTACAGCATTTTCTTCCCGTGCTCAATGCGCGCCATGAGCACCGATGAGGTTGCCCCCTCCAGAATGCGGCGGTTGTCGGTCATAAAAATCGCGTCGTCCGCGCCGTGGGAGTGAACGTACCGCAGCACCGCCATATTCACCGCGTATGAGAGGGTTTTCGCGCCCGCTAGCAGCCACGGGTATGCGGTGTTGTCGGCGGGGTCGTGCCCGCGCGGCAGCAGCATGGCCTTCACCCCGTTCTGCCGCTGGGTCACGGTAGTTTCGGGCACCGGGGAGGCGATGAGCAGCGTGTATGGCCCGGCGGGCATCCCCGCAGAGGCGCTCGGCAGCCCGCGTGAGGTAATGATTTTGACGATATGCTCTTCGCCGAGTTCCGTGTGGGCGCCGGGCACGGCCTGGTCGAGGAGGTTCGTTAGCGCATCCCGCAGCTGGTGCAGGTCGGGTTTGGGCAGGTCGAGCATACGCGCGGAAGATTCAAACCGGGTGAGGTGCATATCAAGTTTTCGCACCCGCCGATTGACGGCGAGCATGGTCTCAAAAACGCCGTCGCCACGGGTAAATCCTTGGTCTTCCACGCCGATAAGCGGCTGGGTGGGGTCTACGGCAACGCCTTGCGGGTTCTCTGAATTTAGGAGTATCACGGAACTAGTCATGTTTCCAGTGTAGTGGCTCACGTGCCCTCACAGCAGTGCACGCCGAGCGGGCCCAGCTCCCAGGTGGCGTTTTCGGCGATAAAGTATATGTCTGCCTCGGCGATGTCCTCGAAGGTTTCGGGGTTGTCGTTGTCCCCTTCGATATCGAGCCCGATTTTGCCGTCCCGTTCGAGAACATGAACCCCGCTGCATATGCTGATGAACGGGCCTTGCACCCGGTAGTCCGAAATATCTTCCAGGGTTACGGTGACGTGCCGCCAGACGTCGTCGTTAGCGGCCTTCTCCCAGCCGCCGTCTACATGGGTCCGGTCCACCGCGCAGAATCGCAGACGAACAGCTGTTCCCTTTGCGTAGGTTACGGTGATCGAATCCAGCCAGCAGTCGTAGAAGTGGTTGAACCGTTTGATGATCTCTGCACTTGTGAGGTTTTCGTTAGTGCTTACGGTCAGCCTCCTTAAAATCTTAGGATTTATCAGGATACCAGCAGCTAGGGTGATTACGAGGAGAAGCGGATTTTCGCTCGAAAAGGTGATATTTTCTCATCTTCTCGGCAAAACCCGCTTCTCACGCATCAGCGTGGTAACACGTGCAATGTAAGGAGAGGGCTAGTGCCCGCCCGCGCCGCCGTCTGCCGCGTAGTCGGAGTCTTTGCGCGGGGTTGAAAAGAGTGTGATCCTGGTCAGTACCGCAAACCCCAGAATTGAGAACGCCATCGGCAGGTAGGCGCCCTCACCGCCGAGGGACACCAGAGGGGCTGCAACCCCGCCCAGAAGCGCCTGAATAGTGCCCATGACGGCGGATGCGCTGCCCGCCATGTGGCGTGCCTCGTTCAGTGCCAGGGCCGAGGCGTTACCGAAGATCAGGCCCACCGAGCAGGTGAGGCAGAACAGCAGAATCAGGGTGGGCCACAGCGAAATCCCGATGAGGAACGAACCGGTGAGCAGCACCGAAACAACCAGCAGAGCGCTCACACCAACATTCACGATGGTGCGCTGGGCGACCTTCCCCACCAGGGCGGTCGCCAGCGAGCTCATGGCCACAATGCCCAGGGAGTTCACGCCGAACGCGAGAGTATACTGCCCGGCGTCAAGCCCCAGGATTTTCTGCAGCACAAAGGTTGAGCCCGAAATGTACGAGAAGAGCGCCCCGAACGCGAAGCACATGGTCAGTGAGAACCCCATGTACCGGCGGATCCTGAACACTTTCGGAATCTCGGAGTACACGCTCAGCGCGGTGCCTTGGTAGCGTTTTTCGGCGGGCAGGGTTTCCCGCAGAATGAAGATGACGGCGAGCATAAGGGCACCGGTAATGACGGTCAGCACGTTAAACACTGAACGCCACGTACCCCATGAGAGCACCCACCCGCCGAAGAGCGGCGCCAGCACGGGGGCGAACCCGTTAATCATCATCATGATGCCCATGAGCTTGGCGGTGGCCAGCCCCTTCGTGGTGTCGGCGACGATGGAGCGGGCCAGTACCGCACCGACTGAGCCGCTGAAGCCCATCAGAAAACGTGCCGCAATGAACACCTCAATGGTGGGGGAGAAGGCGCATAGTGCCGTGGCGGCGAAGCACACGGCTGAGCCGATCAGCAGCGGGGTGCGGCGCCCGGTTTTGTCGGAGAGCGGGCCGATTATAAGCTGCCCGAGCGCCATGCCTATCATGAAGGTGCTGAGGGTCATGGAGGCGGCGGCCTCGGTGGTGTGCAGTTCCTCGGCAATGGTCGGCAGAGAGGCGATATACATGTCGATGCCCAGCGGGGCGATGGCGGTGAGCGCCGCCAGGGTGACAATAGTTGCCGGGGAAAGCCCGAATGAGGGCTTCGCGTGGTTGGGATGCTGAGTATTGGTCTGTGACGTAGACACTGGTGTACTGTATGCTTTCTAAATTTTGGGGATGCGTAACGGCGCCGGGGCCTGCCTGCTGCTTCGTGGGGCGGGCGGGTGCACCCGGCTAGAAACGCACTCATCCAGTCTAGCGGCGGTCACTCACGCACCGTAAGCCAATAGATGCGTGACCTGCACCTCTTCCGGTGTGGTGGGCGTTAAGGCGGCGGAACCAGCCCAAGCCGGTTCGCTACCCGGTGCGGTACACCCAGTTGGGCCCCTCAGGCCAGCCGGGGCTGGTGATGTAGTACGAGCCGTAATCCTCGAATAGTTGCTCTTCTTGCGCTGCCCACATGTTCCAGTAGGGCCGGTAGGTTTCCCCGTCGCGCGCCATCGCCCGCTCATACCGCACCCCGGTACCGGCCTGCACCAGCACACCGTATTTGAACGCCCCGCAGAGCGCCCCCACCCCTTCGCACACGATCACCGGCGCGGCATCCGGGAGCACAGTGACTGGTGGGGCCGGGCGGTTCTGCTCCCAATCCCAGGGGGTGTAGCTGCCGGGGACGTGCTTGGCTAGGCTGGCGCTGAGCCGCATCCACTGCTCCACCCCGGCCTCCAGACCGTCCCAGCCGGGGTACATGTTCTCAAGGGATAGCTCCAGCACCGTCAGCGGCCCGCCCTGCACCGGGTGCTGCCGCAGGGTGGCGGCAAGGCGCCGCGCGAGAGTGGTTTTACCGCTGCCGCTGCGCCCGTCCACAGCAATAATGTACGGGCGCGGGCCGCTGATAATGCGGGGTAGCAAATCATCCGTGAGGCCCTGAAACTGGTTGCTCACGCGGCGTCGCCCTCGGCGGCAAGACCCGCGATCAGCGCCCGCGCCGCAGTGTCGATAAGTTCGGTCGTGTACTCGAAGTCGCGCATCTGCCCGTACCAAGGGTCGTAGATGCCCAGCTCGTCCAGGTTCTTGCCCGCCATTGCGGGGTCGAAGGAGCGCATCATGCGGATTTTGGCTTTGTCGTCCTCGGTGCGCGCAAGCTGTTTCAGGTGCAGGTAGTGCGGGGTGTCCATTGCCAGAATCAGGTCGTAGCGGTCGAAGTCTTCGACTACGAATCTGGATGCGCGGTGCCTGCTGGGGTCGATGCCGCGCGCGGTGAGTATGCGCCCGGCGCGGGTGTCGATGGGGTTGCCGATTTCGTAGTCCGTGATAGCGGAGGACGCGACCTCAACCTCAAGCCCCGCCTGGCGCGCGTGCTCACGAATCAGGTATTCGCCCACGGGGGAGCGGCAAATATTTCCGGTGCAGACAGTCATGATGCGGTACATAGTTTTAAGTGTATGCCAGCGGCACCGGAAAGGCAGCGGTATGAGGGCTGCCAGCCGAAGCGTCGTTTCTATTCAGAAGAGTTTTTTGCATTCAGAAGAGCTTATCGCTTCTGAATGCAAAAAACTCTTCTAGATAGGCAGGCAAGTTTTGGCTGTTACACCTCAAAGCGGGTTTTAGCCTCGCGCAAGTACGCTTCCCACAAAGCGTAGAGTCTGTCGATGTTCTCTTGGCGAGTGTACGTTGAATGGTCATAGTCGGTCGGAGGCATGTATCGCACGAATGGGGTTACGTCCTCGGGGTAGCCAAAATCGGCGTGAAGAATTTCTACCTCCCCCAGCGGGTCGTCAAAGTTCTTGCGGTGCTCATACACATGTTTGAGTAGCAGGTACAGCCAGAGCGTATGGCGGGGGTCGGTGCTTCCGGGTTCAGGGTCGGTGAGTTCAGGGGATTCTTCGTGCCGCGCGAGTTCGGCCAGAATACCATCAACCCGGTATGTGTGGTCGGGTTTGCACTGGTAGAGCTCGTATTCCAGGTCGCTGGAGTCTTCCTTCAGCCGGTCGGATGCGTATCGCAGAATATCCGCGCGGCTGATGTATCCCTGCGCGAGCCCCCAGCGTAAACCCTGCCAGGTGAGGGCACTCTGCCTGATGCCTTCATAGCCTATGTAATACGTACTCAGCATCTAGTAGTTGCTTCCCATCTTTGTAGCCCCACGAATAACGCAGCATTTGGAGTATTACCCAACCCGAGAGGGTGGGCGATACGCCCAAAGGTGCATTATTCGGATGAGTCCTGCGACGTACCTGATGAATCCTGCCCTGGCGCGGAATTATCCTTCAGCTTGGGCCAGAAAATGTAGGTGAATATGGCGCAGACGGTCGCAACAGCCGCGCCTGCCGCAAACCCCCGCCCGGCGCCAAAACCACCGAACAGGAGAGTGCCAATAGGCAGGGCGAACATGAACACGATAACGGAAGTGTAGTAGCGGGTCATAGTGATTCTTTCTTGGTGTGTGCAAAGGGGGGGTGTATGATCGGCGTTACCTCAGATGGTACTAGACATCCCGCCGCGCCGATAGCCTTAGCCGCCACTTCGGTACCATCGCGTATTAGCGCTCGCCTCAACACCCGCCCTTACCTCAGCCCCGGATATGCCTGATTCGCGAATAACGCAGCATTTGGCGTATGACCGGCCCCCAGGGGGTGGGCGATACGCCCCAAGCTGCGTTATTCAAGGTGGACTTAGCCGCCTGCGGACTCTGCCCACGCAAAAGGATTATCCGGATCAAAGAGCATTGCGTCCTCAGGGATGATGAACTTAACGCCGTTATGCTCCTGTTCTCTAGTCTCAATTTTGTAGGGGCTTTTTGCCTCTGTCTTAAAGCTATAGTCCGCTGGGGCAGCTTTGTGGGAGAACTTCGCTTTATAGTTTTTATTCGGGGTATTTGCGAATTCTGGCTTACTGTGAAAAATGGTTGTAGAAAAATTAGTGGGTCCGTTGAATTGTGCCCCAGAGAAGCGTGTGTTCTCGGCAAATTTTGTTTTGAAAAAGTTAGCGCTGCTGGAGAATTTTACTTCGAAGAAACTGGTGTGTCCGCTGAATTTTGAGCCGGAGAAGTCTGCTTCCTTGGTGAAGACCGTCATAAAGAAGTTAGCTTCCTGAGCGAATTTTGCTTTGGAAAAGGTCGCGTTTCTCATAAAGAGCGCTCTGGAGAAGAGAAGGGGGCCATTGAATTTCGCTTTGTGAAAGGTTCCGTCTCCGGTGAAGGTCGCCTTGAAGAATTCGGTACCTTCGGTGAAATTTGCCCGGGAGAAGTTTGCGTCCCCGGTGAATTTCACTTCAGAGAAGTCTGCTCCCTGAAGGAACACCCCATCATAGAAATCAGCCTCCCCGTCGAAGGATGCCTTACAGAAATCAGCGCGCTTGGTGAATTTTACTCCGTAGAAATCGGCATCCTGGATGAAAGCCGCCTTGGAGAAGTCAGCCTCTGCAGCAAATGCCGCCATGAAGAAGTCAGCTTTCTCCGTGAATGTCGCTTGGGTGAAATCTAATGAAGCACCAAAATGGCTGTCACTAAAATCTACAGGGTAGAAGAAATATGCGTTTGAGAAGTTGTAATCAAAAGCCGACCAGGTGCCTGGTTCTTCGGCATCGAGTAGGTGTTCGCGCATCTCTTTGATAATGTTTTGGCGTATCTGGCGTTCTTCTTCTAACGCGGCTTTATCTCGGGTAAAAGCTCGCTTGTCTGCATCAAATTTTTCTGTATCCCCACGGAAGTCGTTCTGCAGGTCTTTTGTGTATTCCCCATCTAGCTGTTCGGAGCGTTCTGCAAGGGGAAACGGGGAGCGGATATAGGCGCAAAGACTGTTAATAATAACCTGGCCTTCTTTGCGGCGTTCCTTATCGGTGAGAAGGGCACCATCTGCGAGCCATTCGTCAATCAGGCCAATAAGCGTATAAACACCACCGAGGCGGGTTATGGCGTTTTCCCTGTTGGAAAGCTGCTCGATTGCTGCGATGTACCGGCTGCGCCGCTCAGCATGTACCTGCCGTATATGGTTTTGCTCGTTTTTGGCTTTATCTGCCTCGATTCTTTCGCGCTCTTTTGCGATGGTTTCATTGAATTGACGGGCTTGTTCGCTGAGTGCTTTAGCCCTGTCCGTCGTATTTTTATGGCGTTTTTCCACGAACCCCAGAACGGCAATAATACCGCCAGTAACGTAGAGGATGTGAAGGCGAAGATTCACATCGGCCTCACCAGTTATGCCTGCAATGTAGAGCAGCCAAGGTACAAGGAATGCTAGAGCTCCGCCTCCAGCGGCGATCCCCACTAGAAGCCGTACAAAGTACTTACTAACAAAACTCTCAAAGGCACTAACAGGGGCAGAAGAGCTGAGTCCCGTATTGTTTCTTGATGCTTCCGCCATACTTGGGATGCTCCTTTACGCAGGCAACCAGATGTCTTTGTTTGCAAGTATGGAGGCTCTAAAGCATCATTTTGCGCCTGGAAAAATTTTAGTTGCCGCCGTTGTTGCCCTGCTCGGAAGGCTCGTCGGGGTCAAAGAGTTCTGTGCCCTTGGGGATTATGAATTTAACTCCATCGTATTCTTTTTCTTCGGTTTCGATTTTGTAGAGGCTATTATCCGAAACCTTGAAGTTATAATCTTCTGGATTAGCCTTACAAGAAAACCTCGCTTTGTAGGTTTTATCGCCTAGCGCGCGTTCAAATATTGGTTTTTCTTCGAAGGTTGCTCCGGAGAAGTTAGCGTCCCCGGTGAATTCCACCCCGGAGAAGTCAGTGTCCTCGGTGAATTTCGCCCTTGAGAAGCTAGCCTTGGTGAATTTCGCCCTTGAGAAGCTAGCCTTGGTGAATTTCGCCCAAGAGAAGTTAGCTTTCTTGGTGAATTTCGCCCTTGAGAAGCTAGCCTTGGTGAATTTCGCCCAAGAGAAGTTAGC
>ERZ773057.36-NODE-36-length-74261-cov-94.381101_pt1 | contig 74261 bp, 49 predicted proteins | sample MGYA00580629_ERZ773057 | MGnify/ENA primary metagenome ERZ773057 (study PRJEB29015, sample SAMEA2738143) | human oral metagenome | biome: human oral; feature: human-associated habitat; material: saliva | place: China | collected 2163 ...
TCTACCGCGTGAGCGACCCGGACGCCGGCGACTGGCTGATCGAGAAGGCCGACGAGGACCCTATGGACGTCGTCGCTTTCCGCTGGTACCCGCTCGCCGACGACGAACTGCCCGACGAGTACGCGACCCGCGTCGAGGTCTCCCTCTCCGAGGAGCGCGGCGGCGTCGCCATCCACGTCGAGGAGTCCGGCCTGGCATCGGTTTCCGACGACGAGGCCGTGGCTCGCCAGGCGTACGACGACGCGATCGGCATGTGGGAGCAGGTCCTGGTCGCCGCGAAGAACTACCTCGAGGGCCGCTGAGCGTTCGCGCTTCTTTGCTGACGTCGGCACGGATCTTGCGATGCGCTGCGGCATTTGCCGCTTTTTCCTGTGGGACTGCGCCTAGGTCGCGCGCTGAGACAATCTGAGTGACGCCCCCGCAGCCTGATGGCTGCGGGGGTTCGTTGTGTGCCGGTGTGCCGTTTCTGGCGCTGAGTGCTGCGGAAGTTGCGTTCGCGAGTGCGGGCGTGCAGTGTCTGTGCCCCCAAATTTCGCACGTAATTCCCCTGCAGGTGCTTCAACCTTTGAAATCAGAACGTTGGAATTCTGCGGTTTTTGGGGTGCTGCACGGTATGGCTGCCAGGGAATTACGTGCGGAATTGGTGGATATGTGGGCGGTGGCGGGGCGTTCGCCGCGATTGTGCTTGTGAGTGTGGGTGGTGCACCCGATCCGTAGGCAGTGCACCCGTTCTGATCGGGTGTAGCGTCCCGTAAGAGGTGTAGCGTCCCATAACGGGTGCAGTGCCGGGTGTAGGAGTTGCTGTGCGAACCGTGGTGGAGCTTGTGACTCCGAAGCGTTGCGCCATTTTGGGGAGCGTTGCACTAGTTGAAGGAGCAATGCACTAGATGGGGGAGCATTGCACTGGATAGTAGCTAGTGCAATGCCCTGCTAAGTAGTGCAATGCTGGCGAAAGTAGTGCAACGCCTCCCGGCGGCGAACGCTGCGCGAGCTGCATCGACATGTGCCGGGAGTGGGTGTCAGCCTCCCGAAATTTCGCATGCAATTCTCCCGTGCGTGCTTCAAACTTTGAAGTCAGAACGTTTGAATTTCGCGGTTTGTGAGATGCTAGCGCGTTCGGCCGTTAGGGAATTGCATGCGGAATTGATGGGCCTGCCGGGCCTACGCTGCTGCGTGCTCGGATGTCGTGCGCAGTGTCTTGCCTACTGCGCTGCGCGTGCCGTGCTTGGGTGTCCCGCTGTTCCTAGTCCGCCGCGAGTGTCGCATCTACTGTGCCGTGAGCCCAGCGACTTCGCGCTCCGTCGCGGCTACTCCGCGTGCCCGGCCTCTTGCGCTGCCTCGCGTGCTGCCTTCTTGGCGCGGGTGTGCGCCTCGACCTCTTCGGGGGTGAGGGGGCCCTGTGTGGTGCCTTCGCTGCCGTCGGTGCGCTCCCATGAAATGGCGAGGCTGTCGCGCGCGCCGAAGCGCGCCAGGTGGATGCCGACGATGAATTCGAGGCGATCGGCGCGCTCGGGCTCCGTGCGTAGCTCGAGTCGCAGATCAGACGCCGACGCGATCACGTCGAAACGTCCCAGAACCGGACCTTCGCGGTCGAACAGCAGGTATCCGCTGGTCGTCTCCTCGTCCCACGCGCCCGTCACCTTGTGTGCCATGTGTGTCACGAGCTGCTTGCCGTAACGCGCCGCGCGGTCCGTGGGCACGCTGGCCATGGAGACGAGGGGGAACGAGTCCTGGGTGGGGGAGCGTGTGGTAGCCGCAATGTCCGGTGGGGTGGTGGGGAACGAGGCCGTGGCGGGCTCCTCCGGCGCCGCATCGACGGGCGCGGGGGCGGCGGCTTCGATGGGGGCGGTTTCAGCGGATCGGGCGGGAGTGCCCGAGGTGGCCGCAGGGGAGTGGGTGGCCGAGGCCTCGTCAAAGGAGGAGAGTCTCTTTGATTCCATAAGGCTAACCTAACTCGGCTGTGGGCTGCGTGCCATGCGACACCTGAATTCGGACGCGGGCGGGCCGTTGCGGTAGCGTTGGAGGGTCAAGCGCGCTACGTGCGCGCGCAAAGACCGCGCAAAGCGCCGCCCGTGGGCGGCATCGGCGGAAAGGAATACTTATGAGCAGCGAGCCAGTCACGCATGACGAGCCCGGGCAGCAGGGCGGTGAAAAGCTCCAGCGAACGCTGAAAAATCGCCACATTCAGCTGATCGCCATTGGCGGTGCAATCGGAACGGGCCTGTTCATGGGCTCGGGCAAGACGATCTCCGTCGCGGGCCCCTCGATCCTGCTGGTGTACACGATCATCGGCGCAATCCTGTTCCTCTTCATGCGTACGCTGGGTGAGCTGCTGCTCTCCGATCGCAAGTACGCGACCTTCGCGGACATCGCGCGCGACCTGATCGGCCCGTGGGCCGGCTTCGTGACGGGGTGGACGTACTGGGCGTGCTGGGTCGTCACCGGCGTCGCGGACATGATCGCGATCACCGGCTACACGCACTTCTGGTGGCCGGACCTGCCCCCGTGGATTCCCATCACCGCCACGACGCTGTTGCTGTTCGCCCTCAACGCGATGACGGTCAAGGCCTTCGGCGAGACGGAGTTCTGGTTCGCGCTCGTCAAGATCATCGCGATCATCGCCCTGGTCATCGTCGGTTTCGGTATGGTCGCCATGGGCACGATCGACGAGGAGGGGACCGCCGCCGCCGTCTCGAACCTGTGGAGCCACGGCGGCTTCTTCCCCAACGGATTCACCGGCTTCCTGGGCGGCTTCCAGATCGCGCTCTTCGCCTTCATCGGCATCGAAATGGTCGGCACGACGGTCGCCGAGACCGACGACCCGGACACCACTCTCCCCAAGGCCGTCAACTCGATCCCCGTGCGCATCATGCTCTTCTACGTGGCGGCGCTCGCGGCCATCATGATGGTGACCCCCTGGGACCAGGTCAGCCCCGAGCGTTCCCCCTTCGTCACGATGTTCTCGTTGACGGGCCTGGGCGCTGCGGCAACGATCGTTAACCTGGTCGTGCTTTCGTCGGCGGCCTCGAGCGCGAACTCGGGCATCTACTCGACGTCTCGCATGCTCTATGGCCTGGCCCGACAGGAGCAGGCTCCCGGCGTCTTCGCGCGCCTCTCGAAGCATCACGTGCCCCTCAACGCCCTGTTCCTGTCGTGCGTGTGCCTGCTGTCGGGCATCGTCATCATGGGGATGGGTGGCTCGATCTCGGCGGCGTTCACGCTGGTGACCTCCGTGTCGGCCACTCTGTTTATGGGCGTGTGGGTGGTCATCGTCGTGTCCTACCTGGTGTACCTGCGTCGCCGCCCCGAGCTACACAAGGTCTCTCGCTTCAAGTCGCCTGGCGGCGCGCTTGGCGCGTGGGTGGTCCTGGCGTTCATGGGCTGCATGGGCGTCATCCTGGCGATGTGGGACGATACTCGCCCCGGCCTCGTCTATTCCCTGGTGTGGATCGCGTTCATCGTGGGCGCGGCTTTCGCGAATCGTCACTACCTGCTGCGTCGCGCGTCGCGCGGAGTCCTGGGCGATGGGGGGACGGGCGAGGGGCCCCATCAGGGCCCTCACCTGCACGAGTAGCGCGATGAATACCAAGTGACTATGCTCACTAGCGTGCCACGGGAGCTCGACGCGAGCTGAGAGGGGACTATCCCCGACCGTAGAACCTGATCCGGATCATACCGGCGTAGGAAGGCTCTTCCCACGTGGCCGCCGTGCAACGCGAAGGGAGTATTCTCGCATGGCTACCACCGCTCGGTCCCTCAGTTGGAGGGTTATCGACATCGTCACTGCCGCAATCTTGGGTGTTGCGTGTGGCCTCATTATCACCGCTTGGAACCCTGTTGGCGGCGCCGGCTACGAGATTCTCAAGGCGATCGCCCCCGGTCTCAATGGCCTGGCGACCGGCATCTGGCTGCTGGGCGGCACGCTCGGCGGCTACGTGATCCGCAAGCCCGGTGCCGCGTTCTTTGTGGAGCTGTTGGCGGCGACCGTGTCGATGGGCCTGGGTTCCCAGTGGGCGATTGGCGCGCTGTATTCGGGCATTGCCCAGGGACTCGGTGCCGAGATTGTTTTCGCCGCGTTCGTGTACCGCCGATTCAACGTGTGGGTGGTCTCTGCCGCTGGCGCCATGGCTTTCGCAGCTGAGTGGTGCCTTGAGCTCTTCACGGAGGGCAACATCGAGAAGGGTGTGTTCTACAACGCCTGCTACCTGCTCTTCGGCGTCCTGTCCGGCATTGTCCTGGCGGGCATGCTCGCCTGGGCGGTCACGAGCGGGCTTGCAAAGACGGGCGCTCTGGATCGTTTCGCCTCGGGCCGAGGAGCGCGCGAGCTTGTCTGATTCCCGCTCCATGAACGAGGCCTCCTCCGCCTCCTCCCGCCCCGTGTCCTCCCCGGATGGCCGGGTGCCGCTGGGTGAGGGGGCGGGCGCGCGCGTGTGCGCGCGCGGATGGGGATGGCGTCACGCTGGGCGTAAGAACGCCGCGCTGTCGGGCGTTGATCTTGATATCGCGCCGGGTGAGCGCGTGCTGGTGCTCGGGCCGTCCGGGTCGGGCAAGTCGACGCTCATGGGCGGCCTGGCGGGCCTGCTGGGTGGCGCCGAGGAGGGCGAGGCCACCGGCACGCTCACCGTTGACGGCGTTGCCCCGGCGCAGGCGAGGGGCCGCGTGGGCCTCCTCATGCAGGACCCCGAGGCCCAGGTGGTCCTGGCCCGCGTGGGTGACGACGTGGCCTTCGGCATGGAGAACCTGGGGGTTCCCCGCGAGGAGATATGGCCTCGTGTGGAGGAGTCCCTGAGCGCGGTGGGCCTGGACGTGCCCCTTGATCATTCGACGACGGAGCTGTCGGGCGGGCAGAAGCAGCGCCTGGCGCTCGCGTCGATTCTCGCGATGGGCCCGGGCCTGCTGCTCCTGGACGAGCCGACCGCGAACCTGGATCCGAGCGGCGTCGCCGAGGTGCGCGCCGCCGTCGAGGCCGTCGTGGAACGTACGGGCGCGACGATGGTGGTCGTCGAGCATCGCGTGGACGTGTGGGCGCCCCTCGTGGACCGCGTCATCGTGGTGGCCGACGGTCGCATCAGTGCCGACGGCCCCCTCGACGAGGTGCTCGAGCAGCAGGGCGATGCCCTGCGCGAGCGCGGCATCTGGCTTCCCGGCGACGACGTCGCCGCCGAGGTCGGCCCCGCCCCCGAGGTCGCCCCGGCCTCGTCCGAAGCCGCCCCGATCGCCCGCGTCGCCGACCTGACGATCGGCTACGACAAGGCCTCCCCCGTGCGGTCCGGCATCGACCTGACGCTCGAGCGCGGCGTGTCCACCTGCATCGTTGGCGCGAACGGCGCCGGAAAATCGACGTTTGCGCTGACGCTGGCGGGCCTGCTGCCGCCCCTGGAGGGCACGGTCGAGGTCGAGACCGCCGACGGCACGGCCGGCGACCCCCACGGCTGGCCGAGCAAACGGCTGCTCGGCCGCATGTCCATGGTCTTCCAGGAGCCCGAGTATCAGTTCCTGGCGGCAACGGTCGCCGAGGAACTCGCGATCGGCCCGCGCGCGGTCGGCATGACCGAGGAGGAGATCGCCCCCCTCGTCGAGGAACACCTGGAGGCCCTGGGCCTCACTAAGCTTGCGCGCGCCAACCCGATGACGCTGTCGGGCGGCGAGAAGCGCCGCCTGTCCGTGGCGACCGCCCTCATCAGTGCCCCCGAGCTGCTGATCCTCGACGAGCCGACGTTCGGGCAGGACCGCGGCACGTGGCTGGGCCTCGTGCGCCTGCTGCGCTCCGCCCTCGAGCGCGGCGTCACCCTGGTGTCCATCACGCACGACCCCGCGTTCGTGGCCGCGATGGGACAGCGCGTCGTCGACCTGGGGTTGGTTGGGATCCGAGGCGGGGGAGAGTCGCGCGATTCCGCCGAGTCCGCGCTCGCCTCCCCACGTGACGAGGCCTACTCTGGTTGCGCGTCCCGCACGAGTGTCGGGTCGGAATCTGGCGATAGCGCGGACGCGACGATAATCGGCGATGCGACGGGTGCTCACGCGCCTGCGGGCGAGGCGCCTGCCAGTGCGGCGACTGCGGGTGCCGCGCGGATGTGTGCGCCCACCTCCGCCCGAGCGCCCCGGCGTGGCCTCCTGGCCCGCACCAACCCCGTCGCCCGCGTGCTTGCCCTGCTGGTCGCGACCACGCCGCTGCTGATCTCGATCGACCCCGTGAGCGCAGGGGTCGCGCTGGCCCTCGAGCTCGCACTCGTCCCCCTGTCGGGCGTGTCGGCGCGCAGCTTCGCGCTCAAGGCGACGCCGCTGGCGGTGGCCGCGCCGCTGGGAGCGCTGTCCATGCTGCTCTACGCCTCACCTGGTGGAAACGTGTACTGGCAGTTCGGTCCGGCCGCGATCTCCGATCACTCGATATGGCTGGCCCTGGGTATCGGCCTGCGCATGTGCGCCCTCGTCATCCCGGCGATTGCGCTGCTCGACCGCATCGATCCCACAGACATGGGCGACGGCCTCGCGCAGATCCTGCACCTGCCCGCCAGGCCCGTCCTGGCGTCGCTGGCCGGTGCGCGCATGACGTCGCTCATGGCTGCCGACTGGAAGGCCCTCGAGAGGGCCCGACGCGCCCGAGGCGTCGGCGACGCCTCGCGCATCCGTTCCTTCCTGCGCGGCTCGTTCTCGCTGCTCGTGTTCGCGCTGCGTCGCTCCGGCAAGCTCGCCACCACGATGGAGGCGCGCGGCTTCGGCGCGAAGGGTCAGCGCACGTGGGCGCGTCCCTCGCGCCTGCGCGCCGCGGACGCCGTGCTTATAGCCGTCGCCGTGGCCATTCCCGCGATCGCGCTGGCCGTGAGCGTGTGGGCCGGAACCTTCGCGCTGGTGGGCCGATGACCGGCCAGCGTGGGGCGGCCACGCCCCCCGAGGACGCGCGCAGGGGAGTGGGGGAGAGGGTCACCGTGCCCGTGACTCTCTCCCCCGAAGAGGCCGCGCGCGACCTCGCCCCTCGCCTGCGCGCCCTCGCGAAGGAGGCCGCCGGGGCCTCGTTGATGTGCGAGGCCGCGCCCGCGGGCGTCCCCGTCGTGACGATCGACGGGTACTCGGGGTCGGGCAAGTCCACCCTGGCCGCGGCCCTTGAGCGCCAGCTGGAGGGCTGGCAGGTCCTCCACCTGGATGACTGGTACCCGGGCTGGGACGGGCTGGCCGAAGGTGCCCGCGTCGCCCGGGCAATCGCGCACGACCTGCGCGCGGGGCGACCCTCGTCCTACGTCACCTGGGACTGGGAGGCCAGCGCGCCCGGCCACGCCGTGCGGGTTCCCCTGGCGCCCGCGATCATCGAGGGCTGTGGTGCCCTCGAGGCCGAGGCCGACCTGTCCGTGTGGATCGCCGACCCCGGCGAGGAGGAACGCCGAAGCCGCGCCATCGCGCGCGACGGGCAGACCTACGCGCCGCATTGGCAGCGATGGGCCCGTCAGGATCTGGGGCGGCCGGTAAAATAGGCACATGATGCCGCCACATCCTGATCCCCCGCTGTGGGCCTGGCTCCTCTTCGGGGCTTTCGAGTTCGCCATCCGCGCCGTCGCGCTGGGCGTTGTTCCCAAGCACAGGAGCGCGTCGACCTCGAACGCGTGGCTGGTGCTGATTTTTCTCTCGCCGTTCGTGGGTGTGCCGCTCTATTTCATTTTCGGCTCCTGGTGGGCGATGGGCCGTCGCCTCGACGACGACCCGGAGGCACGAGAACTCATCGACGCCATCGTGGCCGGCTCGACCGCGCCTCAAGCCAAGTCCTACGACGTGCAGACCGGTGAGGATGGTCTGCCCATCGGCTCGGACGACGACACCTCGTCCATCATGCGACTGTCGGGCAACCTGACCGGGTTTCCGGCGTCGGTGGGCCGCGTCGGCCACCTCTACAACGACACGGCCGAGACGTTCCGCGCGATGGCCGACAGCGTCGACAAGGCCACCCATCACGTCAACGTCCTGTATTTCCAGACATCCTGGGACGAATACACGGCCCCCCTGTACGAGGCCCTGGCTCGCGCGAAGGCACGCGGTGTCACCGTGCGCTTCCTCGTCGACCACCACGGCATGCGCACGATCCCCGGCCATAAGGCCTTCCGTCGGCGCCTCGACGACATGGGGATCCTGTGGCACCAGATGCTCCCCTTCGCGCCGCTGAGCGGCCAGATCCGCCGACCCGACCTGCGCAACCATCGCAAGATCCTCGTCATCGACGGGCGCGAGGCGTACGTAGGCTCCCATAACCTCGTGGCCCCCGACTACGACACCCCTTCCTACGCAAAGGCCGGCATACTCTACGACGACACGAGCGTGTCCGTCACCGGCCCCATCGTCTCCCAGATCCAGGCGGTTTTCGCCGTCGACTGGTACTACGCCTGTAAGGAAGTCCTCACGCCCGCCGACCTCACTCCGCACACCGCGCCGCAGGAGGAACAGCGCGAGAATCCCCAGGCCTCGGCGATGCAGATCATCCCCTCGGGCCCCGCGTTTAAGGGCACGCCGAACCTGCGGGCCTTCGTGCACATGATTTCTTCGGCGCGCACACACGTGACGATCACGAGCCCCTACTTCATCCCCGACGAGGCGCTCATCACCGCCCTGACCAACGCCACCCTGTCCGGCGTCGAGGTCGAGCTCTTCGTCTCCGAGCAATTCGACCAGTTTCTGGTCGGGCACGCCCAGCGCTCGTACTACGGCACGCTCCTCAAGGCCGGCGTTCGCATCCACCTGTACCGCAAGCCGCGAATGTTGCATTCCAAGTACGTCATCGTGGACGGCAGCCTGTGTGCGATCGGCTCGTCCAACATGGATGTGCGCTCCTTCGGCCTGAACTACGAGATCACTCTCGTCGCGGACGACGCGCGCCTGGTCGAGCTGCTGCACGGTAACGACCAGCGCACCCGTGAGCGCTCGCGTGAGTTGACCTACGAGGAGTGGCGCAGCCAGCCCTGGTACGTTCACTACGTCGACGACGTGTGTCGACTGGGCAGCGGGCTTCTGTGAGCGCTCCCGGGGACGAGGCCGTGGCCGGCCGCGTGGATGACCCACCGGATGCGCGTGGGAGCGCGGATTGTGCCACGTTGTCGGACGGGGCGTCCGCCTCGCTGGATGTCAACCCATTCGTCGGGGAGGGCGGCTCGTATGCCTCCGTGCGCCCCGCCTACCCGGGCGAGGCCGTGGCCGCGTTGGTCGATGCCGCGCGGCGCGCGCGGGGCGTGGATGCATCGGGCCGGGATGGTTCGCTGCGCGCTGCCGACATCGGCGCGGGCACCGGCAAAATGAGCGAGCTCCTGGCCCGCGCCGGGGCCGTCGTGGACGCGGTGGAACCCTCTGGAGCGATGCGCGCCCAGGCCTCGTCCATTCCTGGCGTGACGTGGCACGCCGGCGTCGCCGAGGAGACGACCCTGCCGGACGCAGTGTTCGATATCGTCGTGTTTGCCCAATCGTGGCACTGGGTTGACCCCGAGCGTGCGGGCGTCGAGGCCGCTCGCATCCTCGCGCCGGGCGGCGTGCTCGGCATCGTGTGGAACCAGATGGACGTGTCGATCCCGTGGGTGCACCGCCTGACCCGCATCATGCGCTCTGGAGACGTCCACCGACCCGACCGGCCGCCCACGCCGGGCGGCGGGTTTGCGCCCATGCGACTGACGCAGGTCGCCTGGCAGGACGTCATGACGCCCGAGCAGATCCTCACCCTGGGGACCACGCGCTCGTCCTACATCCGATCCACCCCGGCCGGGCGCGAGCGCATGCAGGCGAACCTGCGCTGGTACCTGTACGAACATCTGGGCTACGCGCCGGGCCAGGACATCGCCATCCCCTACACGACCCTCGTGTGGCTCGGGGAGCGGTCGAACGAGCTGTCGAACGCGGTGCCGGGGCTCAGGTGAAGGAGATCTCGCGCTGCGTCTGGTTGTCGAACCAGCGGCGTCGGCCGTCGGGCTCGACGACCAGCTGGATGTCGGAGCCAACCGGCAGGTCGTAGATGCCGATGCAGGCTGGCTCGATGTCGCAGATGTCGTTGAAGTCGACCACCGTCATGTTGGCCGGATCGTCCAGGTACTCGGCGGTGTCGCGGTCGGACAGGACGCGCCAGCCGGAGTCCTGAGGGGCGAAGGGTTCCTCGCGGGTCAGCCACTTGATGTTGCCCGTCCGCTCGACGATCTTGCGTGAGACGATCGCAGCCCCGGCGTTGGTAATGAACGTGGTGGTCATGAGCGTTCCTTTGTGTCTGCTGCCGCGCGGGCGGCGAGCGGGTCTTACTCGACGGGGACCATGAATCGGTCCGAGGCCCCCTCGGGTAGGGCGAGGCACTGGGCGCGGGCCTCGCGCAGGGCGGGTTCCAGGACCGCGAGGATCGGGTCCCACGAGCCGAGGGGACGGGCGATGTCCAGGCTCGTGCCATCCTCGCTCACGCACATCTCCTCGAAGACTTGGATCGTCACGCCCGCGAACTCCACGGCAGGGTGCTGGCAGAAGTAGGTCCCGGGCAGGTAGGTGACTTCCTCGAGGTTGAACGTCGGTGCGCCCGCCATGAGGGGTGCCAGGTCGCGCCCGTTCGCGCCCACGATCACCGCGACGAGAGGCGCGCGCAGGTTGTTCGTGGCGATTGCGATGCTGCGTGAGGTCGCCGTCAGCGCGGGCGAGGTAACCACGCGGGCCTGCGTGACGGAGGGGTCGACGAAGCCTCGGAAGGTGATTGCTGGCGTGGCGGGCAGCTTGTTGAGAAGCGACAGGAAATTGCGCGCGCTGTCCTCGAAGGTGGGGGTCATGTCATGTGTCCTGGGTCGAAGTGGTGGGGTCGATGCCGAGGCGTGTGGCGATGCGATCGGCCAGTGCCTGTCGGTGGGGCCATCGGCGAGCAACGTCGTACACGGTATCGTGCGAGCCTGTGAGCTGTGCGTCGAAACCGGGGTCGTGCGCGCGTTGCGCGAAGAGAATGTGGAACGGGTTCGTTCCATCCTTAGTGCCCGCATCGAGAACGCACTCGCGGTCTAAGAGGAACTCGCACATGGGGTAACGCTGCGCAGGGTCGACGTTGCTGATCGCCTCAATGAATAAGCTCTTGCCCCAACGCACACGCTTCTCGTCCCCGACCCGGTACAGTCCCATGAACTCGCCGAAGGTTCCCCTGTATGCAACTGTGAATACTGACTTCATAGGCGGCTCCAACCGTTACTCATCGATACGAGCCCTGTTTCTTGATGAAAATTCGACTCTGTAGTTGCCCGCCGGATCGCCCGAGTGGGGGTGTGGCCCCTCCGGCAGGTCTCCCTTTGGGGTGGGTGCGTCGGCCGACGTTTTCGGCGTGGGGGCGTCGCTCGCCATCGAGGCCTTGGGCGGGGCCGCGCCATCAGTGCGAGCTGTCGGCGCGTCAGCGTGGGTGAGGTTGTGGAGCCATTCTTTGAGCGACTTGAGGAGCTGGTCGGCGTTGGTCAGCTGAGCGCCCAGGTTCGACAGGGATTCCTTCAGGGCGGTGATGCGCTTGGAGACGCCGCCCATCAGGGAGGCGACCCTGGTGGAAATCTGTTCCATGACGAGGGGGAATGCCGTCCCGAAAGACGCAACCAGCTCCACCGCATACGACAGGATCGAGCCGACGACCTGGCTGATCGCGTCGCGCACAAAGTCGTGAACGAATTGGATGATGACGGCGCACACGTCGTAGGCGGTGCCCACCGCCCCCGACAGGGTGCCCGCCATTGCGATGCCCGCGGTCGTGGCGCTGGAAGCGGTGACGTAGGCGCTGGCTGTGCTGCCTGTGGACGACCCGTCAGGGAATGAAGCCCGCACGTCTTGTTCGATGTTGTGCGCCGCTGCCCGCAGGGTCGCGGAGATGTTCTTCCAGGTCTGGCCGTTTGCGCGCAGCTGGTCGGAGTCGCCGGCGAGCTGGAGCATCCAATCCTTGAAAGGCTGGATATGGTCGAATACCCACCCGATGCCCCAGGCCATGAGGGTTCCGAGGGGGTCGGACACGTACGCGATGGTGTCGACGCCCATGGCGACGCCCGCCAGGGTCCCGCTCACCCACGACTTGTTGGTAATGGCCGAGCTGAGTTGCTCGATATCGTCGAGGACGCCCGCGCCCGACAGGGTCGAGGTGGTGTCCTGGCGCTCGGCGACGAGAGAATTCGTGCCGTCAGCGGACACCGAGGCCTCCCCGTCCACCCGGACCGACCTCGGTCAGGCTGGCCGCCGAAGCCGCCTCGTGCGCCTCGAAGTCGCGCGCGCTGGCGATCAGGGACTGGGAGAGCTTGTCCAGGGCGATGCTCGCACCGTTGATGGCCAGGTGCTCCCCGGCCTCGACGAGCTGGAAGAGAGGGGCGATGAAAGGGCCGACCATCGCCCCGAAAGCGCCCTTGTTGGCCGAGGCCTGGCGCAGCGCGTCGGAGGCCAGCTCCAGGTCGCCCTGGTAGGAGCTGAGCCGATGCGCGTGCGCGGTCATAGCCGACGGATCGGCCGCATAATTCTCGCTCACCCCCAGGGCCTCCGTCGGCGAACCAGGAGAGTGGAATCATCGTCGGCGGGGTCGTCGGGTTCGGGGATGCCGTACAGTGAGCGTATGCGTTCAATGCCTGTGTACCGGGGGCCGAAAGCCTCCTGGGAAGCTGCGATCACCTGTTCGCCAGCGTTGCGGCGGGCGGCCGCGTAGGCGGCCATGATGGCCTCGCACATCTCGTTGGACGCGCCCTCGATGCCAATGCCGAGCAGCGTCCCTGCTGAATCGACAATGATCTCAACACTGCTGTCGGGAGAGACGCCTACTCCTTGGACAGATTCGATGCGCTGACGCATCGCGCGGGCGCGTTCCGCCTGCTCTCGTACCTGACGCTCCTGACGGCGAATCAGGTTGGGATCATCCTCGAATAATGACATTGTCACCCCCCACCAATAGACGATATCCATTGTAGATGAAGCCTTAACCTGGTGGCAAGAATACACCTCCGGCCATTACTGGCATCCCGTTACAATCGCATCCATTTCCGTGCGCCCGCTTGTCACTTGCGGCCGGGGCGAGGGTGCCTCGGGGTGACAGGCCTCGTTCCTGCTCTGAGAGCGCACCCGCCTCCTGGCACAATGTCCGCATGGGTTTGTCGTTTCTGGGTGTCATTGCGGCGCTGGCGATGTACGCGGTGAGCGTGTCCCCCTCGCTCATGGCGCGCTCGTGGGCCTGGCACGCCGTTGCCTCGGGAATCCTGGTCGCCTGCGGATATGTCGCCGGCGTCGTCGTGCAGAACGTGGCCCAGCTTGTCATTCGCCTGACCGGCCTGACGATCAGCGCCTCCGAGCCCGTCGAGCTCGGCTTCCGCATCGGAATCGGAGCTCTCTTTGCGCTCTGGTGGATCTACGCCGTCGTCCAGTCTTATCGCAGGGCACGCAAGGCTGCGGCGCTCGTGAACATGCCGGGGGAGACCTTCGGCGAATACCTGTTGGGAACCGCGGGAGCGGTCGTCGTGTCATGGATGCTGCTGCGTATCGTTGGAGCCCTGAACGGGCTGTGTTGGATGCTCATCGCATCCCTGGACGCGCACATGCCGCGCCCGGCCGCCATCGTGGTGAGCATGGTGATCCTGTTCGCGATCATGTTCTTCCTGACGTCCAAAGTCATCCTGCGAGGCGGCATCGGTTTCTTTCGCCGCAAGGCCGAGCAGCTCAACATGCGCACGGCGCGCGGCATCTACCAGCCTTTTGTCCCTGAGCGTTCGGCGTCCCCGGCCTCGTCCGTCACCTGGGAGTCGGTGGGTGGGCAGGGGCGCGTCTTCCTTGGGCGCGGCCCCTCGCGCCTCGGCATCGCGCAGGTGTGTGGTGGGGTGGCGATGGAACCCATCCGCGTCTACTCCGGGATGCCCACGGGCGGGTCAGGCATTGAGCAGGCGGCCGCCACGGTCGTCGCCGAGCTGCACCGCACGGGCGCGTTCGACCGGGCCGTCATCCTCATCGCGGCGTCCACCGGGTCCGGGTGGGTGGACGAGTGGCAGGTCCAGCCCCTGGAGTTCCTCACGCGCGGGAACTGCGCCACGGCCTCGTTGCAGTACTCCTACGTACCCTCGGCGCTGAACTGGCTGACGGGACTCGAGCCCGCGCAGGAGGCCTCTGCCGCGCTGTTTGCCGCCGTGCGCGCCGAGCTGGATCTCATGGACGAGGCCGACCGACCCGCCCTCTTCGTGTGCGGTGAGTCCTTGGGGGCCTTCGCGTCGCAGTCCGTGTTCGAGTCCTTCGAGGACGTCCTGGCGCGGGTGGATGGTGCCCTGTGGGTGGGCACTCCCGCATTCACGCCGATGCATGCAGCCCTGACGGCCGCTCGGCACAAGGGCAGCCCCGAGGTCGCACCCGTCGTCAACAATGGGCGGCGCGCGCGCTTCGTCAACGAACCCTCCGACCTGCGCACAGACCTGTATGGGCGCGAGCTTGGGCCGTGGGGGTTCCCGCGCGTCGTCTACGCCCAGCATCCTTCGGATCCGGTCGTGTGGTGGACCAACAAGCTCATCTGGACGCAGCCGGACTGGCTGCGCGAACGCGCCGGGCGCGACGTCTCGATGAACGTGGAGTTCACGCGATTCGCGACCTACATTCAGGTGCTTGCCGACCTGCCCGTCGCGGGGACCGCGCCCGGCGGCCACGGGCACACCTATCACGAGGAGCTCATTCCCCTGTGGCGAGGGATTCTCGGCTTCGATCGTCTTTTCGACGAGGCCCCCGTGCACCCGCGCCTGGCGGCCCTGGATGGGGGCTGGGTTGATGATGCGATGCTTGAGCGCATCGGGATCGTCGTGCGCGCGAACCTGGAGCTGTCGGATCGGCAGTGACGAGGCCGGGGCGGCGTGCGCTTACCGGGTAGACAGTAGAGTGGTTCATTGAAATATTCAGGAATTTAAACGATCTGTGATTGAGAAAACGTGCGCGCGAGTCGAAACATATGTGCATTGGTTAGTTTGCTGTTGAAAACCGGCCCAAAAATGGGCTTAGGTGTCACTGAAAGCTCCACGTAATAGCTTGTATCTTGCGGGTGGTAAGTGGGTAATGGCTTGCTAGGTATTCATTTACGCAGTAGCGTTCGTCCTACGAGCCTTAAGCCTAACCGGGCGGTATGGCTCGTTGGATCAACATTGGAGTGAGTATGTCCCAGTTAGTTCACAGGGCGTTCCTGGCGACCTTGGCGACCGGCGCGATGGTGGCGTCCGGTGCAGCCTTCGGAGCCCCCGCGTTTGCGGCGCCCGACCCCGACATGTACGGCCCCACGATTTCTGGTGTCACGACCATCAGTGAGGGGCTCGGCGGTTCCGTCAGCTTCAAGGTCGAGGACAACCCGGGCCTGTCCAGCATCGACCTGCGCGACCCGGCCACCGACGCCATCTTCTATCGTCGCGTCGTCGACTTCCCCGGCAACGTCACCGCCGACGGCGTTCACCACTACAGCTTTGAGATCAAGTTCTCCGACATTCAGGCGGCCTGGACGAAGGCTGGCCACACGGAGGCCTTGCCCGCGACCGTGAAGCTCGTTGCGTGGGGGAGCGACGGAAAGCCCTCGAAGCGTGCCGACGTCGCGATCGAGCCCGTCGCCATGACCTCCCTCGACTTCGGTATCGAGTCGGGTCGGCTCACCATGACTGTTGGTCAGCAGACGATGATCGGCGTCACGCACCAGCCTGAGAACGCCAACATGACGAAGATCAATTGGTCCGGCGATGACATTGACGTCCTGAACGTCGATGATGAGTCGGGCCTCGTGACTGCCCTGAAGGAGGGCTGCTCGGACGTTAGGGCTGTCGCTGACTATCTGGATCCGATGGTCTTCGACCCGGTGATGGCCACCGTCAACGTCTGTGCCACCGAGCTGGGCGAGGACGAGATTGCCGTCGATCACCTGCGCGTGGACATGGAGGAGGGTGAGACCGTTACCCTCAAGCCGCTGCTGCCCGAGAAGTTCAAGGACGCGACCCTGACCTGGGGCCTGGAGTATGGCGGTGCGGTCATCCTGAAGGCTGCCGAGGACGGCAAGAGTGCGACGATCACCGGCGGCAACGTTGCTGACTGGGATCAGGTGAACCTGACCGCCACCCTGCCCGACGGAACCGAGGCAACGGCGACGACGATCGCCGTTGTGAAGTCCCTGAAGCAGGATGCGACCGCTCCCGCGCCGTGGGTTGACCCGCAGCCGCAGCCGGACCCGCAGCCTCAGCCCGATCCGCAGCCGCAGCCGGACCCGCAGCCTCAGCCCGATCCGCAGCCGCAGCCGGACCCCCAGCCTCAGCCGGACCCCCAGCCTCAGCCGGACCCGCAGCCGCAGCCTCAGCCTGATCCGCAGCCGCAGCCTCAGCCTGATCCGCAGCCGCAGCCGGACCCGCAGCCTCAGCCGCAGCCCGATCCCCAGCCGCAGCCGGACCCGCAGCCGCAGCCCGATCCCCAGCCCCAGCCGCAGCCTGATCCGCAGCCTCAGCCTCAGCCCGCTCCCACGGGCACCTGGATGCAGGACTCGATGGGCTGGTGGTACCGCAATGCTGACGGTTCCTACCCGGCGAACACTGCAGTCACGATTGACCGTCGTGTCTTCCGCTTCGATGCCAGGGGCTACATGCGCACCGGCTGGGTGATGGACCAGGGCTCCTGGTTCTACCACGACGCGAACGGCTACATGGTGACCGGCTGGCTGAACCTGGGTGGCACCTGGTACTACCTGGACGGCAACGGCGCTATGAAGACCGGATGGCTGGATCTGGGCGGTACCTGGTACTACCTGAACGCCTCGGGCGCTATGCAGACCGGCTGGCTGAACCTGGGTGGTACCTGGTACTACCTGGACGGCAACGGCGCGATGGCGACCGGCTGGCTGAACCTGGGCGGAACCTACTACTACCTGAATGCCTCGGGTGCTATGAAGACCGGATGGCTGGACCTGGGCGGTACCTGGTACTACCTGAACGCCTCGGGTGCTATGCAGACCGGATGGATCAACCTGGGTGGCACCTGGTACTACCTGGATGCCAACGGCGCATGGGTCAAGTGACCTGACGCCTCTGACATGCACCGGCCGGGCCCGGGAACGCGAAACGCTGCGTTCCCGGGCCCGGCCCGTTTGGCAATTCAGTCGGGCTTAACGGGCTCTTCGCATTGTGGGGTGTGGGGGTGGTGGTCGAAGCGTCCCGGGGATCGTGGGCAGTGTCGTGGGACGACGACCGAACACAGGAGTTCGCCTTGGGCGCCTCATCAACCAAAACTCGCACGTAATTTGGGTACCCTAACTTTTCATAGGTATCGAGAAAACCGCAGAATTCCAACGATGTGATTTCAATGTTTGAAATACATGTCGGGGAATTACGTGCGACATTTTTGAGGAACCACAACATGAGGCGCCACAAAGACCCAAGCAGAAGACAACCCAAGCAGAAGACAACCCAAGCCCGGAAGACAACCCACAACCCCGGCCAACACCTCGCCCTAGGCCACATCACACCACAACGACACGAAAGGGAGGGGCCGCACCCCTCCATGCGCAGCTGGGCCCTACTGGTAGCAGGACGGGAACGCAGCGTTTCGCGTTCCCGGGCCCGGCCCGTTTGACAATTCAGTCGGGCTTAACGGTTGAGTAAGCGGGATTGAGATTGTCACTCTCGCCTTTTCCGGTAGCGTAGTCTCAGGCGGCTGCGACGTGGGGGTGCCCACACCGGCAGCAGTCGTCTGTGATACTCAATGGAGAAGGCTTATGTCAATGAAGAAACCAGCTTCCCTCCTGGCGTTTGTCGGCGCGCTCGCGCTCGTGGTGACGGGCCCGGCGTCCGTGGCCTCGCCGATGCTCCCAGGCCACTTGCCCGCACAGGACACCCCGGCCTCGTCCCCGGTGGGCGACGTCAATACTGCGCTGACCTCGAAGGACGGGCAGACGCAGGAGGCCGATTCGCCCGGCCAGGACCCGGCGCGTGTCGTCGGCATCATCGTGCAGCTCGCCGATGGGACCGACCGCGCTGCGGCCCTGTCCTCCGTGAACGAGGCCGTGGCCGGGGTTTTCCCAAACGCCTCGGTGAGCGTGGAGCGCGAGTACGCCAACGTCCTGGACGGCTTCGCCCTCAAGGCGCCCGCCGGGTCGCTGGACGCGATCCGCAAGGCCCCGGGCGTCACGGCCGCGTTCCTTGAGCGCGAGGGGCACGTGAGCGACGTGGCCGCCGTCGATGCCGAGGGCGGCACCCGGGCCTCGAGGGTGGAGGGGCAGGACCCTGCGAACCTGAGCGCCCAGCTCATGATGCGCACCGACCAGGTCACCCAGAAGGGCGAAGGCACAGTCATCGCCGTCATTGACACGGGCGTGGACATGACGCACCAGGCATTCACGCCCGCGCTGGCCGCCACGCCCGCCCTGTCCGAGGATGCCGTGGACGCCCTGCGGCCCAAGCTGGGGCAGGGCACGACCGGCGTGTACGTCAACGAGAAGTTCCCCTTCGCCTACGACTACGCGGACGGTGACAACGATGCCTCCCCGCGTGAGGGCGGCTCGGGCTTCCACGGGACGCACGTCGCCGGCATCGCCGCCGGTAACGCCGACAAGATCGTCGGCACGGCCCCCGACGCGCAGATCATCGTCGGCAAGGTGACGCGCACCGAGGACGACGCGCTCCTGGATTCGGCGCTGCTCGCCTCCCTCGACGACATGGTGGTCCTGCACCCGGACGTCATCAATCTGTCGCTGGGGTGGACGGCCGGCATGGACAACGAGGCCGACTCGGTCTACGCGACCGTCTACAAGAAGCTGGCGGAGGAGGGCATCACCGTCAACGCGGCCGCGGGCAACGCCTTCTCGACCGGATACGGCAACATGTCCGGCAAGGGCCTGCCGTATGCGTCGGACCCGGATTCCTCCGTTATGGATGAGCCCGCGACCTACCCGTCCGTCCTCGCCGTCGGCTCCGTCGAGAACGCGCTCATCCGCAACGCCTTCACGGCGGCCGGCATGGACATCGGCTACCAGCGCTCGCGCGGCATGAACGGCGAGAAGGTCGCCTACTTCTCCGACCTGCCGGCTGGCACCTACGAGTACGTGGACGCCGGATTCGCCTCCGAGGAGGATGTTGCCGCCCTGAAGGAGAAGTTCCCGAACGGGCTGTCCGGCAAGATCGCGCTGGTCTCGCGCGGCAAGATGACCTACCAGAAGAAGGTCGAAAACCTCTACGACCTGCACCCTGCGGGCGTCCTGGTCTACAACAACGTCTCGGTCGGCTCGCTGATCATCATGAACCTGACGACCCAGGACGTCCCGGCTGCGTTCATCTCCCAGGCCGACGGCCTGGCGATGCTCGAGGCCGCCGACCATCACCTCACGATGACCGAGGGGCAGGTCCTGCCACAGTCCACGATCTATGAGGCCTCCGAGTTCTCCGCGTGGGGCGTGTCCCCGGACCTGCGCCTCAAGCCTGAGATCGCGGCGCCCGGTGGCAACGTGTTCTCGGCGATACCGAACGGTGCGTACGAGCAAACCTCGGGTACGTCCATGGCGACCCCGCAGATGTCGGGCATTTCCGCGATTGTCCTCCAGCGCGTCCAGTCCGATCCGCTCTTCGCCTCGATGAGTGCGCGCGAGCAGGCCGACGTCGTCCAGAACCTCATCATGGGCACCGCGCGCCCGCTGACCGACGCGGCCCAGACCTCGGGCGCCCTGTACTCCCCGCGCAAGCAGGGAGCCGGTCTGGTTGACGCCCACGCGGCCACGACCTCGTCCGTGTACCCGACCGTGAAGGGTGCTCCCGAGCCGTCCCGTCCCAAGGCGGACCTGGGGGATGGCACCAAGGGCTGGCACTTCGACGTCGTCCTCCACAACCTTTCCGACGCGCCCGCGACCTACGAGCTCGGCTCCCAGGCGCTCTCGGAGATCGTCGACGGAGGGTTCTTCACCGAGCACTCCTCGGATTGGCGAGGCCGTGGCGTGGACATCGCGTTCAGCGGCTCCGCCTCGTCGGCGGGGGAGGGCGCGAGTGTGACCGTCCCCGCGAAGGGCGAGGTCACCGTCGGCGTCGACGTCATGCCCGGCGCCGAGTTCGCCCAGTATGTCGCGGACAACGCGCCGTCCGGCACCTTCCTCGACGGCTTCGTGCGCCTCACCTCGAAGACCGACGGTCAGCCCGACCTGTCCGTGCCCTACCTGGGCTTCTACGGCGACTGGGGTAAGCCGGCGATCTTCGACGCGCTGGCCTCCGACGGCGGAGCGCACACCCGCGCCTCGGCCATCATCAACGGAAAGACCGGCGACCTCCTCGGCTACAACCCCCTCGTCAAGGCAGCCGATCGCGTCGGCGCCCCCAACGCCCAGCGCTACGTGATCTCCCGGGCCGAGGCCTCGGGCGCCCCCACGGTCCTCGAACCGCGCACGGGCACACTGCGCAGCGTCCACACGCTGACCAGCACCTACACGAACGAGGCCGGGGAAGCCGTCGCGTCGGTGACGAACTACCGGAACTGGAAGTCCATCTACCTGACGAGCACAGAGGAGAACACGTGGGTCGAGGCCTACCACGACCCCACGGCCCTGGATGCCACCGCAGACGCGTTCAAGGATCTGCCCGACGGCCAGTACACGCTCACGATTGCCGCCCGCAACGACGGGCCGTCACCCACCGAGCAGTCCATCTCCTACACGTTCCGCCTCGACACCGCGGCGCCCGTCATTTCCGAGCTGGTGTACTCCGGAAAGGATGAGGGCTTCGTCGTCACCTTCGACGTCACCGATGACTCGCCGCTGGCGGCGGTCGACCTGCACGATCCGGCCGACGGCCTGTGGTTCTACCGCCACGTCTTCACCGAGGACGAGGGCAGCGTCGGCGCCGACGGTCGCTACACGTACCACGTGGAGATTCCGATGAGCGTGATCCAGCAGGCGTGGACCGATCAGGGCGGCACGGGCGGCGTCATCGCCAACCCGTACATCCTCGCGTGGGATTACGGCTTGAACCCCTCCGAGGTCTTCCCGATCAACCTGCCGAGCGGCAACCCGGGAACGCCCAGCCCGTGCGTGAGCCCCAAGGGCGGCCACTGGGCCAAGGACGCCACCGGCTGGTGGTACGTGTGTGCCAACGAGACCGGCTACCTCGCCGGGGGATGGTTCACGATTGACGGCGCCGACTACCAGTTCGGCCCCTCCGGCTACATGATGACCGGGTTCCTCAAGCGCCCGAGCGGCGAGTGGGTCTACGCGGACGCTACCGGGGCGCTGGCGAGCGGATGGGTGCGTGACGGCGTGTATGGAGGGCCCTACTGGTACTACCTCGACCCGGCTACGAACGTCATGCGCACCGGATGGCTGTTTGACCGCGGCTCCTGGTACTACCTGGGATCCTCCGGCAATATGCACACCGGATGGGTAGCGGTAGGCGGCGCCTGGTACTACCTGGACTTGACAGGAGCGATGCGCACCGGATGGCTCAAGCAGGGTGACGCCTGGTACTATCTGGGGCCTGACGGAGTGATGTTGACCGATGTGCAGATAATCAATGGGCGCACCTATGTCTTCGGCCCTTCAGGTGCCCTGATCGGGTAAGTGGAGGGGAGGATATCCCTGGAATGCCTGGGTTTGGCGGCGCTTCGTACGGGTGTCGTCAAACCCAGGATTCGTTGTTGAAAAAGTTTGGGAAATGTTAAAAAAGGGCTTTTAGATTCCGCGATAAGTGTTGTACTCTGATCTCCAGTGACCACTAGGTCAAAGTTTGTTCCGGCCCGTCCGGGTCACCGACACCATCATTGGAGTTAGACATATGACACCGAAGAAACCGGCGAAGCTGCTCGCTATCGCCGGCGCATGCGCGGTTGCCATCGCGCTGCCCACGTCCCTTGCAATGCCGGGGTCGTTCATCCACCAGGCCGGCTCTGATGCCGACGCCGCCCAGTCTGAACAGTCAGCCGCCGATGCGGCTGCGGCGAGCGAGCCCGCTCCCGAGCTTCCTGTGGGTGATGTCGACAACGCGCTGACCTCGCCTGACGGCGAGTCCCTCTTCGACGAGGATGCCCCTGCCACGGTCGAGGACGACTCCTCGACCGTCGTGGACATGATCGTCCAGCTGGAGGACGGCACCGACACGACCGCCGCACTCGCCTCCATCAACGAGGCCGTGGCTGCGGCCTTCCCGGACGCCTCCACCGAGGTGACCCACGAGTACGTCAACACCTTTACAGGCTTCGCGCTGAGCGCCCCCATCGGCTCGATGGACGCGATCCGTGGTGTGAGCGGCGTGCAGAGCGCGTTCCTCGACCACGAGACGCGCGTGAGCGACGAAGGCGATGACACGCCCACCGACGCGGAGGGCGCCGGCGCCGCCGAGTCCGACAGTGCCGCCGACGCCGAGAGCAGCCCCATGGCCGCTATGCGCGCCGCGCAGCACGGTGACGTCACGTCCGCCCAGGCCATGATGAAGGCCACCAACATCTCCCAGACCGGCTCTGGCAAGGTCGTCGCCATCATCGACACGGGCGTGGACATGTACCACTCCGCGTTCCGTGGCAACCTGTCCGGAACCCCCGCCATCGATAGCTCCAAGGGCGCTGCCCTGGCGCGCCAGGTGGGCAAGAGCGGCACCTACGTGTCCGAGAAGTTCCCCTTCGCCTACGACTATGCGGACGATGACAACGACGCCTCCCCGGCCGGTTCTCATGGCACGCACGTGGCCGGCATTACCGCTGGTAACGGCGGTCAGATCACGGGTATTGCCCCCGATGCTCAGATCATCGTCGGCAAGGTCGCGCGCAGCCGCGGCGGTGGCATCCCCGACTCCGCCCTGCTCGCCGCTCTCGATGACATGGCGATCATCAAGCCCGACGTCGTGAACCTGTCCCTCGGCCGCACGGCCGGCATGGATAGCGCGGCCGACACCCTGTTCGCAGGCGTGTACGAGAAGCTGCAGAACAACGGCATCATCGTCGATGTGGCCGCCGGTAACGAGTACTCGGCTGCCTACGGCAACAAGTCGGGCAAGAACCTGCCCTACGCCTCCGACCCGGACTCCTCGACCCTGGGTGAGCCCTCCACCTTCGCGCCCGTCGTGTCGGTTGCCTCCATCGAAAACGCGCGCGGCGGTCGTGGCGCCTACAAGATGTCCGACTTCAGCTCGTGGGGCGTGTCTCCCGACATGCGCCTCAAGCCCGAGGTGACCGCCCCCGGCGGCAACATCTACTCAGCCGTGCCCGGCGGTGGCTACCAGTACATGTCCGGCACGTCCATGGCGACCCCGCAGATCACCGGCGTCAGCGCCGTTGTCCTCGAGCGCGTCCAGAACGACCCGCTCTTCTCCTCGATGACCGCACGCCAGAAGGTCGACGTGGTGCAGAACCTCACCATGGGTACCGCAGTCCCCGTCACCGACCCGAACGGCAGCAACGGCGCCTACTACTCCCCGCGTAAGCAGGGCGCAGGCCTCGTCAACGTTCAGGCTGCCACGACGACGGGCGTGTACCCGACCGTCAACGGCGCGACCGACGCCTCCCGCCCCAAGGCGGACCTCGGCGACGGCACCAACGGCTGGCACTTCGACGTCACCCTGCACAACGTGTCCGGCACGGCAGCGACCTACGACATGTCCGCTCAGGCCCTGTCCGAGAACATCTCGGGTGGCCTCTTCACCGGCACGTCCAGCGACTGGAACGGCAAGGGTGTCAACGTCACCTTCTCCAAGAACAGCGTGACCGTCCCCGCCAAGGGCGAGGCCACCGTTGGCATCGACATCACGCCCGGCAGCCAGTTCGCTCAGTACGTCTCCGAGAACGCGCCCTCGGGCACCTTCCTGGACGGCTTCGTGCGCTTCACCTCGCGCACGAATGGCCAGGCTGACATGACCGTCCCCTACCTGGGCTTCTACGGCTCCTGGGGCACGCCGTCGATCTTCGACCAGCTCGTCTCCGAGGGTGACGGCCACGCCGCCTCCTCGGGCATCTACAACGGTTCGAACGGCAACCTCCTCGGCTACAACCCCCTCATCAAGGGCCGCGACCGTCAGGGTCGTCCCAACGCCGAGCGCTACGTGATCTCCCGCTCCACGGCCTCGGGTGCGCCCACGGCCATCGCTCCTCGCACGGGTACGCTGCGAAGCGTCCACACGCTCACCACGACCTACGCGAACGAGGCCGGCAAGAGCATCGCTTCCTTCACCTCCAAGCAGAACTGGAAGTCGGTGTACGACTCCGACGAGCAGCGCATGAGCTGGGTTGAGGAAAACCACGAGTCGCGCTCGATCAACCTCAACGACTACAAGTACTCGAACCTGCCCGACGGCAAGTACACGCTGACGATCGCCGCCACCAACGACGGCCCGTCTCCGACCAAGCAGTCCATCACCTACAACTTCCGCGTTGACACCAAGGCTCCGGTCGTCGAGAGCGCCACGGTGAGTGGATCCACCCTCGAGGTCGTGATCAGCGACGAGTCGCCGCTGGCAGGCTTCACCGTGAACGATCCGAACAGCGGCCAGTACATCTACCGCGACGTCATCCGTAACGATGCCGACCAGACCTACTCCAACGGTCGTTACCGCTACAAGGCAACCGTCAACATGAGCGAGATTCGCGGCGGCGGCTACAACAAGCCCTACGTCCTCGCGTGGGACTACGGCCTCAACCACTCCAAGGCCACCACGGTGGGACAGTCCGCCGGTAACGGCGGCGGCGCGGATCAGCCTGGCGACAACGGTGGCAACACGGGCGATCAGCCCGGCAACGGTGGCAACACGGGCGATCAGCCCGGCAACGGCGGCAACACGGGCGATCAGCCCGGCAACGGCGGTAACACGGGCGATCAGCCCGGCACCGGCAACGGCGGCAACCCCGGCACGGGCGTGTGCACCCCCTACAAGTCCGGCCGCTGGGTTGGCGACGGAGCGCGCTGGTGGTACGTGTGCAACGACGGCAGTGGCTACCTGCGTAGCGGCTGGTACCTCATCGGCAACCGCTACTACTACTTCGGCCCCGATGGCTACATGTACACCGGCTGGCTCAACCGTGGAGGCCGCTGGTACTACCTGAACAACTCCGGTGCCATGGAGACCGGCTGGGTCAAGGTCGGAAACCGCTGGTACTACATGGGCTCCGACGGCTCGATGTACACCGGTACGCAATCGATCGACGGACAGAGTTACACGTTCGATGATTCTGGCGTGTGGGTCAAGTGACCTGCTAGCTCCTTCCTGACACACCCCTGGGCCCGGAAACGCTGTGATGACTGCGTTTCCGGGCCCAGGCCTCGTTTATGGACGGGCTCCTTGTCAGCACGTGGAACGCTGACGAAGGGCCCTTGTTGTGTCGTGTACCCTACGAGACAATGACCGATGGGTTGAACTTTGCATGACACCTCATCGGTTTTCCATCAACACATGGGAGTTTTACGACTATGACACCGAAGAAACCAGTGGCGCTGCTTGCGCTCGCTGGGGCGTGCGCGCTCGCGCTCGTGGCGCCCGCGGCCATCGCGTCGCCGCCCGCCCCCGCCCCCGCCACTCCACAGCCCGCGCCGTCCGCGACCGAACCGATCATTCCGGTCGGCGACGTCGACACCGCGCTGACCTCGAAGAGCGGCCAGACCCCGGCCGCTGCGCCGACCCAGGCCTCCGCTGCTGAGGACTCCGCGCGCGTCGTCGGCATCATCGTCGAGCTGGCGCCCGGCACCGACCGCGCTGCCGCCCTCGCCGCCATGAACGAGGCCGTGGCTGGGGTTGAGCCGGGCGCCTCCGCCGAGGTGAGCCGCGAGTACACCAACGCCTTCAGCGGATTCGCGCTGAAGGCCCCCGCTGGGTCGCTTGACGCGATCCGCGGCGTGAGCGGCGTGAAGGCCGCGTTCCTCGAGCGTGAGATTCAGGTCGACGATAACGCGACGCCCGACGCCGAGGGCGGTTTCGCGGCCGCGCGCCTGGCGGGCCAGAATCCCGACAACCTGAGCGCCCAGCTCATCATGCACGCCGACCAGGTGTCCCAGAAGGGCGCGGGCAAGGTCATTGCCGTCATCGACACGGGCGTGGACATGACCCACCCGGCCTTCGCCGGTGCCCTGTCCGGGACTCCCGCCCTGGATGCGGGAAAGGTGGCCTCCCTGGCCGCTCAGCTGGGTGCGGGCAAGACGGGCACCTACGTCTCCGAGAAGTTCCCCTTCGCCTACGATTACGCGGACGATGACGCCGACGCGTCCCCGGCAGGTTCCCACGGCACGCACGTCGCCGGTATCGCCGCGGGTAACGCCGGTGAGATTATGGGCGTGGCCCCCGACGCGCAGATCATCGTCGCGAAGGTCGAACGCGACAGCGGCGGTATCCCGGACTCCGCGCTGCTATCCGCCCTGGATGACATGGCGGTCCTGCGCCCCGATGTCGTGAATCTTTCGCTCGGCCAGACAGGTGGCATGGACAACGCCGCCGACAGCGTCTACGCGGGAATCTTCGAGACGCTGCAGGAGAAGGGGGTCGCAGTCGACGCGGCCGCTGGTAACGAATTCTCCGCAGGCTACGGCAACAACTCGGGTAAGAACCTGGCCTACGCCTCCGACCCCGACTCCTCGACCCTGGATGAACCCGCTTCCTACGCCCCCGTGGTTGCCGTTGCCTCCCTCGATAACGTGCTTCAGGCCAACGGTTTCAAGGCGGCTGGACGAGACATCGCCTACCAGCGTGCGCGCGCGGAGGACGGTGACAAGATCGCTGACATCGCCGAGCTGCCCGCTGGCGACTACGAGTACGTTGACGGTGGAATCGCCTCCGAAGAAGATGTGAAAGCTCTCAAGGAGAAGTACCCGGACGGACTGGCCGGTAAGTTCGTGCTCGTGTCGCGCGGTAAGCTGACCTTCGACGCGAAGGTGTCGAACCTTGCAGACCTCAAGCCCGCTGGCGTCCTCGTCTACAACAACGTCCCCGGCGACGCGCTCATGGTCATGAGCCTGTCGACGCTGAGCGTGCCCGCCGGTTTCATGTCGCAGGCCGATGGTCAGGCCATGCTGGCTGCCGCCGACCACCACCTGACCCTCGTTGAGGGCATGACGATCACGCCCAGCGCCAAGCATTCGATGTCCGGCTTCAGTTCGTGGGGCGTCACCCCTGATCTGCGGCTCAAGCCCGAGGTGACTGCCCCCGGCGGCAACATCTATTCCTCGGTGCCTGACGGCGCATACGGGTTCATGTCCGGCACGTCCATGGCGACGCCCCAGATCGTCGGCGTGAGCGCCGTCGTGCTTGAGCGCGTTCAGAACGATCCGCTCTTCGCCTCGATGAGTGATCGTGAGAAGGCGGACGTCGTCCAGAACCTCATCATGGGCACAGCCGCCCCCGTCGTCGATCCGCTCCAGGACACTGGTGCCTACTACTCTCCGCGCAAGCAGGGATCCGGCCTGGTGAACGTTCTGGCGGCCACGACCTCGTCTGTGTACCCGACCGTGAAGGGTGCCCCCGAGCAGTCCCGACCCAAGGCCGACCTGGGGGATGGCACGAAGGGCTGGCACTTCGACGTTGTCCTGCACAACCTGTCCGACGCCTCGGCGACCTATGAGATGAACTCTCAGGCGCTTTCCGACATCGTGACGGACGGCTTCTTCAGTGAGCGCTCCTCCGACTGGCGCGGCAAGGGCGTGGAGATCGCCTACTCCGGCGCTGCCTCGGCCACCGGCGAGGGCGCGACCGTCACCGTCCCCGCGAAGGGCGAGGCCACCGTCGGCATCGACGTCACCCCCGGATCCGCGTTCGCCCAGTACGTGACAGACAATGCGCCGTCGGGTACCTTCCTGGAGGGCTTCGTGCGTTTCACGTCGCGCACGCAGGGTCAGTCTGATCTGACCGTGCCCTACCTGGGCTTCTACGGCGACTGGGGTAAGCCCGCGATCTTCGACCAGCTCGCCTCTGAGGGCGATGGGCACGTCCTGGCCTCGGGCATTTACAACGGTAGGAACGGAGACCTGCTCGGGTTCAACCCCCTGCGCAAGGTGTCGGAGCGTACTGTTCGTCCCCAGTCCGACAAGTACGTCATTTCACGCTCGACGGCCGCTGGTGCTCCCACGGCCATCGATCCGCGTACGGGCACTCTGCGGTCCGTGCACACGATGACCACCACCTACACGAACGCGGCTGGCGAGGTCGTCGCCTCGTACACGTCTCACCAGAACTGGAAGTCCGCCCTGGACTCGAATGGGGTCATGACTGCGGTGGAGCAAGGCCATGCGTCCAGGGGCCTGGACCTGACGTCCGACGAGTTCAAGAACCTGCCCGATGGCGCGTACAAGGTGACGATTGCCGCCAGCAACGACGGTCCTTCGCCGACCGAGCAGTCTATCTCCTACGACTTCCGCGTCGATACGACGCCTCCGGTCATCGAGCGGGCAAGCGTGGACCTTGGTGATATGGCTGGCCCCGTTCTCGATCTGGAAATCAGTGACGAGTCACCCATCGCCGGCTTTACCCTGCACGACCCCGGAAGCGGACTGTGGTTCTACCGCAGTCTTAATGAGGATGACGCCCACCAGTGGTACAGCGAAGGCAGGTACCGCGAGAGCCTAAGTATCGGTCTGGGTGAGTTTGAGCTCGGTTGGACCGATCAGGGCGGCGAGGGCGACATTATTGCGCACCCCTACCTGCTCGCGTGGGACTACGGCCTCAACCACTCCGAGGCGGTCACGATTGACCTGCCTTCCGATAACGAGGGTCCGATCGCTCCGTGCGTGAGTCCCACGGGCGGACATTGGGCCCACGACTCCACTGGCTGGTGGTACGCCTGTGCGAGCGGCACGGACTACCTCAAGGGCGGCTGGTTCACGATCAACGGCTCCGACTACCTGTTCGGCCCCAACGGCTACATGTCCACCGGTTTCCTCCAGCGTCCCTCCGGCGAGTGGGTCTACGCGGATTCCGAGGGTGCTCTGGTGGGCGGCTGGGTCAGTGACGGCGGCTCCTGGTACTACATGGATCCCGACACCAAGGTCATGCGCACCGGCTGGCTGCTCGATCGCGGCTCCTGGTACTACCTGCACGCCAACGGCGCGATGGGTACGGGCTGGGTGCAGGTGGATGGTTCCTGGTACTACCTGAAGGCCTCCGGGGCGATGGCCACCGGCTGGGTCAAGGTGGGCGACTCCTGGTACTACCTGTCCTACTCGGGAGCGATGCTGACGGGCACGCACACGATCAACGGACGCACCTACGTCTTTGACGAGAACGGTGCGTGGGTCGGATGAGAGCGAGGCGCTAGCGCCTGACGATCATCGCCACGAGGCCCGGGAACCTTGCTATGTGAGTGTTCCCGGGCCTCGTCACAGTTTGTCGGTAAAATATTCTCCAATTGTTCCCCAATGTGAAACAAAGTTTGTCAAAAGTTATTCGTGGGGTATGTTAGGTGTGGCGGCCGACACGGCGGAGCCCTTCCGCCCCCAGGGACGGCCACTGTCGACACATTGGAGTTACGCACATGACAACGAAGAAACCAACGGCGCTCCTCGCGCTCGTCGGTGCCTGCGCGCTTGCGGCCACAGGCCCGGCGTCGCTCGCAGCGCCGACGACTCCCACGCCACCGCAACCCACCGAGCAGGCCACGGCCTCGTCCCTGCCCGTGGGCGACATCGACACCGCGCTGACCTCGAAGAGCGGGCAGACCAGCCAGGCCGATCAGGCCCAGGCGACCGACGAGGCCGACTCGGCCGCCGTCGTGAGCATCATCGTCCAGCTCAATGACGGTGCAGACCGCGCCGCCTCCCTCGCCTCCATCAACGAGGCCGTGGCCGGCGCCTTCCCCGGAACCTCCGCCCAGGTGGAGCGCGAGTACGACAACGCCCTGCGGGGCTTCGCGCTCAGCGCCCCCGCCGGCTCTCTCGACGCGATCCGCGCGGCGAGCGGCGTCAAGGCCGCCTTCCGTGATCGCGAGACCCGCGTCGAGGATGCCGACGACCAGGTCGCTGGCGAGGGAGCGACGAACTCCGCCCGTACCTCAGCCCAGGACCCCGCCAACCTCAGCGCCCAGCTGATGATGCACGCCGACCAGATCACCCAGAAGGGCGACGGGAAGGTCGTCGCCGTCATCGACACGGGCGTGGACATGACGCATCCGGCGTTCGCGGGCGCCCTCGGGGGGACCCCCGCGCTCTCGGCGGACAAGGTGGCGTCCCTGACCCCCCAGCTGGGCGACGGCAAGACCGGCACCTACGTGTCGGAGAAGTTCCCCTTCGCCTACGACTACGCGGATAACGACCCGGACGCCTCGCCGACCGGACAAGCCGGATCGCACGGCACGCACGTCGCCGGCATCACCGCGGCCAACGCGGGCGAAATCGTCGGCATCGCGCCCGACGCGCAGATCATCGTCGCCAAGGTCGCGCGCAGCGTCGAGGGCGACATCACCGATTCCGGGCTGCTCGCCGCACTCGACGACATGGTGATCCTGCACCCCGACGTCGTCAACCTGTCGCTCGGCCAGCTCGGAGGCATGGACAACGAGGCCGACTCGGTCTACGCGACCGTCTTCAAGAGCCTGCAGGACGTGGGCGTGACCGTCAACGCGGCAGCCGGCAACCACTACACGGCCGGATACGGCAATACCTCCGGCAAGAACCTGCCCTTCGCGTCCGACCCGGACTCCTCCACCCAGTGCGAGCCAGCGACCTACTCCTCCGTGGTCTCCGTCGCCTCCGTCGATAACTCGCTGGCGCACAGCGCGTTCACCGTCGGCGACCGCGACATTCCCTTCCAGCGGGCCGGTGGCGCTGACGGTCAGAAGATGCCCGACCTGTCCGACCTGACCGGCGGCCCCTTCGAATATGTTGACGGCGGCATCGGTTCGGCCGAGGACGGCGCCGCGCTCAAGGCCAAGTACCCTGAGGGCCTGGCCGGAAAGATCGTGCTGGTCAAGCGAGGCTCCCTCACCTTCCAGACCAAGTTCGACAACATCGCAGGCTCCAAGCCCGCCGGCTTCATCGTCTACAACAACGTTCCCGGTGACTCCCTCGTCGTCATGAGCCTGGCGACGAACGGCGTGCCCGCCGCATTCATTTCGCAGGCGGACGGCGAGGCCATGCTGGCCGCCGCCGACCACCACCTGAGCGTCGCCCCCGGCAAGGTCGTCGCCCCCAGCTCGAAGTACTCCATGTCGAGCTTCTCCTCCTGGGGCGTCACCCCCGACCTGCGCCTCAAGCCCGAGGTCGCCGCGCCCGGCGGCAACATCTACTCCTCGGTGCCCGGAGGCACCTACGAGTTCATGTCCGGCACGTCGATGGCGACCCCGCAGATGGCGGGCGTGAGCGCGGTCGTCCTGCAGCGCGTCCAGAATGATCCGCTGTTCGCCTCGATGAGTGCGCGCGAGAAGGTTGACGTCGTCCAGAACCTCATCATGGGCACGGCCGCTCCCATCGCCGACCCGCTCCAGGACACCGGCGACCCGTACTCCCCGCGCAAGCAGGGCTCGGGTTTGACGAACGTCCTGGCTGCCACGACCTCGTCCGTGTACCCGACCGTGAAGGGCGCCCCCGAGTCCTCCCGACCCAAGGCCGACCTGGGGGATGGGACCAAGGGATGGCACTTCGACGTCACCCTCCACAACCTCTCCGGCGTCGAGGCTACCTACGCCCTGAACACGCAGGCGCTCTCCGAGATCGTTGAGGATGGGTTCTTCACCGGCCACTCCTCCGACTGGCGAGGCAAGGGCGTGGACATCGCCTACTCCGGCGCGGCCGTGAGCGGCACCGGCGAAGGCGCGACCATCACCGTCCCCGCCTCGAGTGAGGCAACCGTGGGCGTGGACGTCACGCCTCGCGCCGCCTTCGACTCCTACGTCGCGCAGAATGCGCCCAACGGCACGTTCCTCGACGGCTTCGTGCGCCTTACCTCGAAGACTGACGGACAGCCCGACCTGACCGTGCCCTACATGGGCTTCTACGGCGACTGGGGCAAGGCCCCCATCTTCGACGCCCTCGCCTCCGACGGGGGAGCGCACACCCTGGCCTCGGGCATCTACAACGGCACCACGGGCCAGCTGCTGGGATACAACCCCCTGGTCAAGGCCGACGCGCGCACCGGCACGCCCAAGGCTGACCGCTACGTCCTCTCCCGCGCCGAGGCCTCGGGCGCTCCCACGGTCCTCGAACCGCGCACCGGCACCCTGCGCAGCGTCCACACGCTCAATACCGTGTACGCGAACGCCGCCGGTGAATCCGTCGCCTCGTACGTGACCCACCAGGTCTGGAAGTCCGGCGTCAACCCCAGCACCGGCAAGATGACCTGGGTCGAGGACGGCCACGAGCCCACGACCCTGGACCTGCGCTCCGACGCGTACAAGAACCTGCCCGACGGCGACTACACGCTGACGCTCTCCGCGCACAACGATGGCCCCTCGCAGGCCGAGCAGTCGATCTCGTACAACTTCAGCATCGACACGGCCGCGCCCGAGGTCGCCACCCTGGAGTACACAGAGGAGGGCGGCAACGCCCGCCTGCTCGTCACGGTCACCGACAACAAGCCCGTGGCCGGCATCGACCTGCACGACCCGGCCGACGGCCTGTGGTTCTACCGCCACGTCTTCTCTGACACCGACGGTGTCAAGGGCGACGACGGCAGGTACCGCTACGAGTTCGAGATCCCCATGTCCGAGCTCTCCCAGGCCTGGACCGACCAGGGCGGCTCCGGCGAGGTTATCGCCCACCCGTACCTGCTCGCCTGGGACTACGGCCTGAACCACTCCGAACCCAAGACGGTCGACCTGCCCACCGGCAACGAGGGCGTCAAGCTGCCCTGCACCGACCCCGCCGGCGGTCACTGGGCCAAGGATGCCGTGGGCTGGTGGTACGTGTGTGCCAACGGCACCGACTACCTGACGTCAGGGTGGTTCACGATCAACGGCTCCGACTACCAGTTCGGACCATCCGGCTACATGATGACCGGCTTCCTCAAGCGCGCCGATGGAACGTGGGTGTACGCCGACTCCGAGGGCGCTCTCGTGGGCGGCTGGGTGCGCGATGGTGGCTCCTGGTACTACCTGGACCCCGCCACCAAGACCATGGCCACCGGCTGGCTCTTCGACCGCGGTTCCTGGTACTACCTGGGCGACTCGGGCGACATGCACACCGGCTGGGTGCAGGTCGGCGGCTCGTGGTACTACCTGAACTCCTCGGGCGCGATGCGCACCGGCTGGCTGAACCTGGACGGCGCCTGGTACTACCTGGGGCCTGATGGTGGCATGTTCACCGGCACGCACACGATCAACGGACGCGTCTACACCTTCGATGAGTCGGGAGTCTGGCAGCGCTAAGCCTGTCTCTCTCCTCCGATTCACGAGGCCTGGGCCCGGGAACGCTCCCCGCGAGAGTTCCCGGGCCCTCCCGTATGCGCGCCCAGGCCTCGGGTGGGTGGGCCGCATGAGGCGAGTGAAGCGCACGTTTGCCTGTATTGGACAAGGCGAACAATTGGTCAGATGAAGGACCCCAAACACGGCTTGTCATGCGTGTTCCTGCGATATGGTGAATGTGGTGGCCGACATAGTCCAGTGTCTCTGCGCGATGAGTCGGCTCCTCACAAACGCATAGGAGTGCATCATGTCAATGAAGAAATCAGCTGTCCTCCTGGCGTGTGTCGGCGCGTGCGCGCTCGCGGTCGCGAGTCCCTCGTCGCTCGCTTCGCCGATACTCGCCTCCCAACCCGCCGCTTCCCCGGCACTGACCGCACGGGCAGCCACGGCCTCGTCCCTGCAGGTGGGCGACGCCGATACAGCGCTGACCTCGAAGAATGGGGAGAGCGCGCGTGCCGAACCCGTGCGAGCGGGTAGTGAGCAGGACCCGAACCTCGTCACCGGCATCGTCGTCCGCCTGGAGGCGGGGGCTGACCGCGAGGCCACCCTGGCCTCCGTGAACGAGGCCGTGACCGCCGCCTTCCCGGAGGCCTCGCTCCAGGTGGAGCGCGAGTACCACCATGCCCTACAGGGCGTCGCGCTCAAGGCCCCCGCCGGATCGCTGGATGCCATCCGCGCGGTTCCCGGCGTCGCAGCGGCGTTCATCGAGCGCGAGACGCGCGTGCGCGACACGGTGGGCGCCGATGCTGCAGGTGGCGTCCGAACGTCGAGGATCGCCAGCCAGGACCCCGACAACCTCAGCTCCCAGGTCATGATGCGCACCGACCGGGTCGCACAGAAGGGGGAGGGGACAGTCATCGCAATCATCGACACCGGAGTCGACATGACTCACCCCGCCTTTAGCGGTGCCCTGAGCGGGACTCCAGCCCTCGACACAGACAAGGTGGCCGCCTTACTTCCCCAACTGGGGGACGGCAAGGATGGTACGTACGTTTCCGAGAAGTTCCCCTTCGCCTACGACTACGCTGATAGAGACGCGGACGCCTCGCCGTCCCCCGACGAGTCCGGCACCCACGGGACGCACGTCGCGGGCATTGCCGCGGGCAACGCCGACAAGATTATGGGCACCGCCCCCGACGCGCAGGTGATCGTCGCGAAGGTCTCGCGAAGCCAGAGCGGCGAGTACCCCGACTCGGCGCTGCTTGCCGCCCTGGATGACATGGCCGTGCTGCGCCCCGACGTCGTGAACCTGTCGCTCGGGCAGACGGGCGGTATGGATAGCGAGGCCGACTCGGTGTACGCGAGCGTCTACAAGAACCTGCGAGACGCCGGAGTGAGCGTGAACGCCGCCGCGGGCAACGAGTATTCCGCCGGGTACGGCAATCTCTCGGGCAAGAACGAGCCCTACGCCTCGGACCCAGACACCTCGGTCCTGTGCGAGCCTGCCTCCTACCCCTCGGTCGTGGCCGTGGCCTCGGTGGAAAATGGCACGTCATACTCGGCGTTTTCAGCAGCCGGTCGTGACGTCGCCTACCAGAGCGCGCGCGGCTTCGAGGGCGAGAGCGTCGCGAGTCTTGGCGACTTGGCCCCCGGAGACTACGAGTACGTGGAGGCGGGTTTCGGTTCGGCCGAGGACGCGGCCGCCCTGGCGGCGACATACCCGGAGGGACTGGCCGACAAGATCGTGATGGTCTCCCGTGGAACCCTGGATTTCCAGGAGAAATTCGACAACATTGCGCCGCTCAAACCCGCGGCGATCCTCGTGTATGACAATGAGCCCGGCGACGCGCTCCTCATCATGAACCTGTCAACCCTCGACGTGCCCGCCGCCTTCATTTCCCAGGCGAGTGCGCAGGCCATGCTGGCCGCCGCCGACCATCACCTCACCCTCGTCGAGGGCAAGGTCCTGGAGCCCACCAGCTCCTACTGGATGAATGACTTTTCCTCGTGGGGAGTGTCTCCCGACCTGCGGCTCAAGCCTGAGATCGCCGCGCCCGGCGGCAACATCCTCTCCTCAGTCCCCGGCGGCGACTACGAACACTCGTCCGGCACGTCCATGGCGACCCCGCAGATGTCGGGCATCGACGCGATCGTCCTCCAGCGCGTCCAGTCCGATCCGCTCTTCGCCTCGATGAGTGCGCGCGAGAAGGTTGACGTCGTCCAGAACCTCATCATGGGCACCGCGCGCCCCTTGACCGACCCGGAGCAAGCCACCGGCACCTACTACTCTCCTCGCAAGCAGGGCGCTGGCCTGGTCAACGCCCATGCGGCCACGACCTCGTCCGTGTACCCGACCGTGAAGGGTGCGCCCGAGCCGTCCCGTCCCAAGGCGGACCTGGGGGATGGGACTGATGGCTGGCACTTTGACGTCATCCTCCACAACCTTTCTGACGCGCCCGCGACCTACGAGCTCGGCTCCCAGGCCTTGTCGGAGATCGTTGAAGGAGGGTTCTTCACTGAGCACTCCTCGGATTGGCGAGGCCGTGGCGTGGACATTACGTTCAGCGGCGCCGCCTCGTCGGCGGGGGAGGGCGCGAGCGTGACCGTCCCCGCGGGCGGGGAGGTCACCGTCGGCGTTGACGTGACGCCGGGCGCCGAGTTCGCGGCCTACGCCGCTGAGAACACCCCCTCGGGCACCTTCCTGGACGGCTTCATGCGCTTTACCTCGCGTACCGAGGGGCAACCCGACCTGTCCGTGCCCTTCCTGGGCTTCTACGGGTCCTGGGGTAAGCCAGCGATCTTCGACGCGCTGGCCTCGGACGGCAAGGGGCACATGCGGGCCTCGGGACTCTACGATGGAGAAACAGGCACCCTCCTCGGATTCAACCCCCTGGTGCGGGCCAGCGAGCGACCCGAGCGCCCCGACGCCTACGGGTACGTGATCTCCCGGGCCGAGGCCTCGGGCGCGTCCCACGTCCTCGAACCGCGCACGGGCACACTGCGCGGCGTGCATACACTGCGAACCGCGTATACCAACGACGCCGGCGAGACGGTTGCTTCCTTCGAGCGCCACCAGAACTGGAAGTCCGTGTTTGACGCCCTCACCACACAGGTCTCGTGGGCCGAGCGCGAACACGAAGCCACGTCCCTGGACCTGCGCTCCGAGGCATACAAGGATCTGCCGGATGGGGAGTACACGCTGACGATATCGGCGACCAACGACGGCCCCTCGCCCACCGAGCAATCCATCTCTTACAAGTTCCGCATCGACACGACCGCTCCCGTCATCGAGGATGTGCGCTACTCCGGCGAGGGTGAGGACACGACCCTCACCTTCACGATCGTTGACTCCTCGCCGATGGCCGCCTTCGACCTGCACGACCCGGCCGATGGCCTGTGGTTCTACCGGCACATCCTCTCCGACGGCGACCAGATCGCTGACGCGGACGGCAAGTACCGCTACGAGGTTGAGGTCCCGCTGTCCGAGATATCGCGCGCGTGGACGGATCAAGGCGGGAAAGGGCCCGTCGTGGCCAACCCCTACGTGCTCGCCTGGGACTATGGCCTGAACTACTCGTCGGCGGTCACCGTCAATCTGCCGACCGGGAACCCGAGCATTCCCACGCCCTGCACCGACCCCGCCGGCGGTCACTGGGTGACAGAGAACGGGGGATGGCGCTACGTGTGCGCCGACGGGGTCTCCTTCCTGACGTCGGGCTGGTTCACGATCAACGGCTCCGACTATCAGTTCGATTCCTCCGGCTACATGATGACCGGATTCCTCCAGCGTGTTGATGGTCAATGGGTCTACGCGGACGCCTCCGGAGCCCTGGTGGGCGGCTGGGTGCGTGATGCCTCGTACGGAGGGCCGCACTGGTACTACCTGGACCCCGTCACCAAGCTGATGCGCACGGGCTGGCTGTTTGATCGCGGCTCGTGGTACTACCTGGGTGACTCGGGCGACATGCACACCGGCTGGGTCAAGGTCGACGGTATCTGGTATTACCTCACCCCGTCGGGCGCGATGCACACCGGCTGGCTGAACCTGGACGGTGCCTGGTACTACCTGGGGCCTGACGGTGGCATGTTCACCGGCACGCACACGATCAACGGACGTGTCTACCGCTTCGACACGTCGGGAGTCTGGCAGCACTAAGCCTGTCTGTCCCTTCCGATTCACGAGGCCTGGGCCCGGGAACGCTCCCCGCGAGAGTCCCCGGGCCCTCCCGTATGCGCGCCCAGGCCTCGTTCCCCTCTCCTCATCGCGGGCACTCCAGCGAGCCGACGCGCGACTGAGGTATGTTGGGCGAGGCGGCCAACGTAACGCAGGGATCCAAGGCCCGAGGTAGCCGCCCAGAATGACGGAGGAGCACCCCATGTCCATGAAGAAACCCGCTGCCCTGATGGCAGGCGTCGGCACGTGCGCGCTCGCGGTCGCGAGCTGTTCCTCCCCGGCCCCCGCCCCCCAGTCCGACCCGGTTGTCGATTCGTCGCCCTCAGCCGTCCAGTCAGGCGCTCAGTCAGGCGCTCAGTCGGGCATGCAGTCGGGCCCCGGGTCTGCTGCCCCGACCCTGCCCGTGGGCGACGTCGACAACGCGCTGACGTCCAGGGACGGGCAGAGCGGCCCGGGCGCGCAGAGCGGCCCGGCCGACTCCTCCGGCGACGTGGAAGCCACCGGCCCCGCCGTCTTCGTCGTCGTCCTTGAGGAGGGGGCCGACCGCGCGGCGACCCTCGCCTCGATCAATGAGGCCGTGGCCGCCGCCTTCCCGGGCGAGTCCGTCGAGGTTGAGCGCGAATACGTGAACGCCCTTCAGGGGTGGTCGCTGCGTGCTCCCGCCGGGGCGCTGGAGGCGATTCGGGGCGCGAACGGCGTAGAGTCCGCGTACCTCGATGGCGAGATGCGCGTGCAGTAAAGCCCCGCGCGACGAGGCCGTGGTCGGGTTATCTGATCGCGGCCTCGCTTGTTGTCTGGCGTCTGGTCGTGCCAGTCGGCCCGCACGGATATCCGTCGCACGAAGAAACAAGACTAGGAGTTGTACATGCCGAACTTACCGGCTGTATAGCAGCAAAAAGGGGTTTGTCAGATAGGTTTTTGTGCTACGGTTATCCCGGAGCTGACAGGGGCGCGCCGCTGCGTTCCCACGTGGTCACCCATAACCATAGAGGAGCACATCATGTCATTGAAGAAGTCGTCTATCATCCTGTCGTGCGTCGCGGGGTGCGCGCTCGCGGTCGCAAGTCCCTCGGTCGCCATGGCCTCGCCCGCGGCTCAGGTGGGAGCGACGCAGGCGGCGGGCGTCCAGGCGGCCATGGTTGGAAGTTGGTACCGACCCTCTGAGAGTGTCGAGGTTGTCGTGCGCCTTGAGGAGGGCGCCGACCGTGCGACTGTTCTTGCGTCGATTAGGGAAGCCGTGGCCGAGTTCTTCCCCGGCGAGCCCGTCACGGTCGAGTACGAGTACGGGTACGTCGTGCAGGGTTTCGGGCTGAGCGTGCCCGCCGGGTCTATCGACGTGATCAGGGGCGTCAGTGGCGTCCAGTCGGCCTACTACGTGCGCTCGAATCGCCTGTGGTAGGCCCGTCCTAGTGTGAGCGCCATTGACGAGGCCGTGGCCGGGTGTTCCGGTCACGGCCTCGTTTGTTGTGTGGGTGCCCGCAGTGGTGAGGCTTGTGGCGTGCGTGCCATGGCCTCGGCCCTCGTTGTGTGCACGCGACGCTGGGAATCGGAACGTGGGTGACTGGCGAAGGAAGCCGTACGTAGATCTAGTTGCTTCAAATTAAGATAAAATTAGAAGTAATTTGATGGTCGTGTGAACGGAGTAGCCATGAAGACTCCTGTCCCTCCGCCCTATCGTCTTGGCGAGCTGCGTGAACGAGTTATCGCCAGTTTGGCGGACGCAGATGATGAGCGGCGTCTCCCTATCATCGGCGTGCTAGCGGGTGGGCTGGATGATCCAGAGTATCGACCGTGGGAGTACTACTGTCGCGCTGAGCCGGTGCCGGAGGGTCTGACGCGTGAGGAGTGGTGGTACGCGGTACGCGCTGCGCGCGCCTCGACGGCCCGGCCCACCCCCTTCGTTATGAAGGACGGAACGCGCCTGACGTTTAATCTCCCGGATCGCTTCTTGCAGTTGAATGAGGAGATTACGGCGCAGGCGCGCGGTCAGGTGGAGCTGCCGGGCGAAGTGGCGACGCAAGGGGTGAGAGACAGATACCTGATCAACTCTCTCTACGAAGAAGCGATCACCTCCTCCCAGATGGAGGGGGCGTCGACCACGCGACGCGATGCGAAAAAGATGCTCAGGGAAAAGAAGGATCCACGCACTCGCTCGGAGCGGATGATCCTGAACAATTTCCTCGCCCTGGAATTTGTGCGTGCTCACCTGGGTGAGGAGCTCACTCCTGCATTCATCTGCGAGGTCCACCGCATTGTGACGGATGGGACGCTCGACGAAGCGGAGGATGCAGGGCGCCTGCAGCGCCAGGGTGAAGAGCGAATTCGTATCTATGGGAGTGAAGGCCAGGATCAGCTGCTGCATGTTCCGCCGCCAGCCGAGGAGCTGCCCGAACGCCTCAAGCGCCTGTGCGACTTCGCCAATGGCGTGGGCGAGTATGCGACGCAATATGTTCCGCCCCTCGTGAGGGCGCTCGTTGTTCATTTCATGATGGGCTACGACCATTACTTCGTCGATGGAAACGGGCGCACGGCTCGCGTCATTGCTCAGTGGGTCATGCTTCGCGAGGGATTCTTCCTGATGGACTTCGTGCCAGTCTCGAGGCTCCTGCGCAAAGCGCCCGAGCAGTATGCGCGCTCGTTCCGTGAGGTGGAGCAGGATGAGGGTGACCTCACCTACTTCCTGATCTGGCATGCGCAGATCATTCTTCGTGGAATCCGTGAACTGCACGGCTACCTGGCAAGGAAATCCCGGGAGATGGACCAGGTGAAGCAGCTTCTGAGGTCTACCGATCTCAATAATCGCCAAATTGGAGTGATCGAGGAGGCGCTGCGTGATCCCTCGATCACCGTAACCGCGGCGGCGCATGCGGATAAGTTCAGGGTCACGTCGCAGACGGCGCATGCCGATCTGCGCGGCCTTGAGGATGGGGGATACCTGATGCGTGTCAAGCGTGGCCGAAGTTTCGAGTGGTATCCGGTCCCGGATCTTCAACGCCGGGTTCAGGGTGCCGAGGCGTGGAGATGAGCTTAATTGCTTCGTGCGCGTGAGAAGAATAGGATATTTATATGGACATTCATGAACGAGTTTTGGAAGCACTCGAGGGTGCCTGGCAGCGTCATCTCGCTGGTGATGATAGTTTTCCGGAGATCGATGATGAACTCCAGCAGGCAGTGGAGATTGTCTATGCGAGTAAATCGCTTCCAGCACAGCAGATGCTTTTTGCTCTCGCTGCCGGTGTGGAGCTAGAGCCTGAACGTGATCCTGCGTCGTTGCAGTCACAGTCAGGAGTGGATGGAGTAGACCGGCGCGGACAAGGGGCTGACGTCGCCCGCGCGCTCAATCGTTTTTTCCGGGATAAGGAATTGACATGGAAAGTTTCGCAAGATCCGGGTGTGTCGAATCCGTGGCGTGAGGCGCGCATCGATGAAACATGGCTGATGCGCAGGAAAGGATCAGCGAGAGAATGGGCTCGCGCTTTTCTGACGTTCGTGGCGGTATTTGAGGCATATGATCGGCGCTGTGAAGCACATGTAGTCGTCGACTATATTGCGATGCGCGTGGTTCAGCAGGCAGTGGAGCAGCGTATCGAATATCCAAAATTTGGAGTATCGCCAGCGAATGCGATGAAGATTACGAAAGAGTTTCTGGAGAAATGCGATAATCCACCCGATGGGCTTGAAGCTGCTGTCACTGCAGCAGTTCGAGTGGTGTCACATTGTTTAGAACACCCTATGATTGTCAATCGAGGAGACATTAACTCGCCGGATCGAATCGATATCGAAGTTCAATCCGAAAATGATGAAACAAATCGACATGGTGTTGAGGTAACGGATAGTTATCTCACGGAGAATAAGTTGCGTAATGAAGTGATCGAGGCGATGCGGCAGAGGGGATTGCGTCATGCGGTCGTCGTCTCGAGAGGTATTTTGACCGCTGAACTGGATGGAGTATCGAAGGTTGTCGATCATGCGCGTCAGAACCTTGACTTTCATATCGACCTTGTAACGGTTGAGGCTATTGAGCATTGGCTGAGCTTTCCGGGATATGGAAAGCCGCTTGGCGGAGAATATCTGAACGAGTTGGGCGCTGAACTTGATCGGCTCTCCACTCCCTCAATGCGTCGCTGTTGGCTCGATGTGCTGAATCGCTATTGTCAACAGTCACTGAGCGATTGAGGATCATCGCTACTCGTGCCCTTGTGGGAACGTGAGTAGTGAGTGCCCTGCCCGCTATCGGTTGAGCGCGGCGTCAATCGCTTTCGCTGCAGCAAGAGCGAGGCGTGGGGGCACAGCATTGCCGATTTGGCGGAATTGCGCACTCCTCGGCCCGCACCAAGTCATTCCACGAGGAAATGTTTGGATTGCTGCTGCCTCTTCCACAGTCAAACGTCGTAGGAACGGAGGAATTTCCGATGTGACAGCAGTAGAACCACGCGACCACAATTCCTTGTGATAGCCTTGAACCCAGGGTGTGACATACGGCTCCTCGAGTGATCGTTGATCGATGATCGGAGTCTTGTTTCCTCCCATTGATGCCGGAAGCGTCATTGATGGTACTTCAAGATTGAGCGGCCTGCCTGCACCGTTGAAGAGCATGCCGGCGAAAGGTGAGCGGCGTAGGACCGGGGACTTTGCCGTCGTAATTTGGGCGGAGCACAGCGAGTCGTTTCCTGGCGTGCCGTACTTCGGTAGCTGACTCAGTGCATCCCTCACAGAAAAATGATGCGAAGGAGTCGTCGGGATTAAGGGGGCCGGCGTTCCACAGTCGTGACGAATCCCGAGAAGGAACATGCGCTCTCTCGCCTGAGGTACGCCGAAGTCAGCGGCATTGACCAACGTTAAGAGAGTTGAGTACCCAAGACCCTGCGCGCGATCAATGAGCGCTGTGCGAACTTCTGCCCATCGCGCATTCTGGTAGAGGGCCTTGACGTTCTCCATCACAAACGCGCGTGGATTGACACGCTCCACCATGTCGAGAAAATGAAAGACGTGCTTGGAGCGTTCGTCGTTCGGGTCCATCTTTCCGGCTACGCTGAATCCTTGGCAGGGTGGGCCGCCGATGACAAGGTCAGCCATGTGTCGTGTAGGCAGCTCTTCCTCTGCAATGGCGAGGACATCCCCAATGTGAATGGAATGATTAGCAGTGGCCAGGTGAGGATGTGTTGCTGAGAGCTGTTCGTATGCGAGTTCATGGGTGCGCATAGCGAGCGGATCAAGCTCGCTCACCCAGAGGGGGACGAAACCGGCCAGCATAAAACCGATATCGAGACCGCCGGCACCGGCATACAACGAGATGAATGTTCCGCGCGGTTGTGTGATCGGCGAGATATCCGAGTAGTCGCCCATGATCCCGCGAAGCCGCGTGCTTATGCCATCCTGGCTGGTTGCACAGGGGGTGCTGGGCATCTGGGTGTCGATCATGATGACAGTCTAAGCGAGTCCACCGTCATCTGTGTTCAGATCTTGCGTGAGCCCCGCAACGTGTGCGTACGAGCCGTGACGCAGGTCGGATGCCACCGCGGCATGTGCAAAGAGGTGCGAATCCGGCGCACATCCCCAGCCTCAGGGGCGAGGCCCGGAAAGCTAGCGCTTAGATCAGGTCCTTCTTCTCCATGTACTTCATGGCCAGCCAGCCAAACGGGATGCGCCCGTAGAAGGTGACGAGACGGTAGAGCAGGGCCGTGGCGATGGCGACCGAGGAGGAAACGCCCGCAACCGTCAGGCCCGAGGTCAGGGCCGTTTCGACGGTACCGATACCACCCGGGGAGGGGATGAAGGAGCCTGCGGCGTTGGCCGTCAGGTAGGTGATCGCGACCGTCGAGAAGTTCAGGGAGCCGCCCATGGCGACCATGGCGGTCCAGAACGCGCCCACGTAGCCGATGTTCATGAGCAGGTTCCCAGCAACGACCGCGGCGAGGCGGCGAGGCTGGCCGATGATCCACAGGAGGCGGGGGTAGACCTGCTGCCACGTCGGCTGGATCTTCGCCCAGATCCAGCGGCGTACCTTCGGGACGGCCACGATGACGCCGACCGCGAGCATGACGACCGCGACGACCGCGAGGATCGTGCCGTAGGGGAGAGAGACGGACAGGGAGGAGCCTGCGCTGACCATGACGAGCAGCAGCAGGATGATCGTGATGAGCGCCTGCGAGATCTGCATGAGCGTCACCGTGGTGACGGCGGCAGCGGTGGGAACACGGCGCTTACGCAGGTAGCGCAGGTTCAGGGCGGCCGGACCCACACCGGCGGGTGCGACGACCGTGATGATCGAGGCGGCCACCTGCGCGATGAGCGTGTCACGGAAGTGCAGCTTCTCGGGGGACAGGGCCATGAGCGGCACGGCCGACCCCACCCAGATGAGGCAGGCCAGGACGGCGGACGCGGCCATCCACCACGGGTTCGCGCTCTTGAGCGTCGTGACGAGGTCGCTGAAGTTGAGCGAGGACACGACGATGAAGACCGCGATGAACGCGATCGCGATTGTGAAGATCGTGCGCGGACGGAAGCGTTGCAGGTCGGCCGTGGGGGCGGTCTCTGCCTCGGAATCGCCCACGAGGGCGGCGCGCAGGTCACTGAGCAGGTCGGAGCGGCGCAGCAGCTGGTTGACGGATGCGGGCAGGACCGGCTTCTGGATGACGGGCGCGCACGCGATGAGGGTCTCGTCGCCAACGCAGCGGCGACCCGCCTCAAGCGCGCGCTCAGGGCCGACGGCCAGGGCGGTGAGGACCAGCATCTGAGCGATGTCGATGGACTGGTTGAGCTCGCTTGTCGCGACCTCGCCGGAATCCCAGTCCAGCAGCCACACGTCGGAGGAGGCGTCAACGACGACGGCCTCAGGCGTGAGGGCACGGTGCGAAATACCCCGAGTGTGCGCGTACCGCAGCTGTTCCCACGCGCGGTCCAAGACCTCGTCCGTGACCTGCTCACCCAGTTCCGTCAGGGGAGTGGTTGGCGGGAGCGCGGAGAGCACCATGATGATCGAGTCGTTCGCCGAGGCGATCGCGATGGGTTCCTGCGTGAAGACGCCGGCGCGCAGGGCCTGCAGGGTCGTGAACGAGGAGCGCTCGGCCTGTGCCTTGAGGGAGGGGGAGACCCAGCGGCTGATGCCGCGCAGGCGCAGGTTGTTCCACATTTCGAGGAGGGTGCCGGTCAGCTCCTGGCCGGGGTCCATGACGATGAGCTCGTAGGCCAACCCGGTGTCACTCCACACCTGGTAGTGGCGGTTGTGGTCGGGGTCGGGGCGGCGCGTGACGGTGATGCCCATGTCGCCCAGGTCGGCGGGCACCTGGGCGAGGCGTCCGCGCGCGTTCTCGGCGACGGCCCACGTCGACAGCGGTTCGGTGCTGGTGTCCAGGTCGGTGCGCACGATCCTCGAGGGCGTGATGCCGATGCCGAGGAGTGCCTCGACGAGGGCGGTTCCCTTGGCTCTCTGGTCGTCGTAGCCCATGATCCAGCGTGACCCGGACCCGAACGCGCGGCCGAGGAACACGGAGATGAAGGCGACGGGCAGGGTCATGGAGGAGCGCAGGACGCCCAGAATGAGAATGATCCACACGCCCGTCCAGCCCCAGCGAATGGCTCGCATGGACTGGGCTTCGCCGGCGGAGGTGAACATGGCGCACAGTGTGACGATCACCAGGTTGATGGCGATCACGAAGCCACTCTTGTAGCCCTGCGTGGCGATGAGCCGGTCGACGCTCAGGGGGATCGTGAGGTAGGCGGGCAGCAGTCCGGTGAGGATAGCGATGACCCAGCCGCCGAGGGCTGCGACGATGCTCGTGACGATGACCTGGATGATGGTGTGCAGGCGTCTGCGCAGCGCGAGGGAGATGATCACCAGGATCGGTGTGATCAGGATGATGAGGCCCTCGACCAGATTGACGGGCAGGATCAGAATCTGGCGGATGAGTTGGAATTGCAGGACGTCCATGGTGACGCCGCGCGTGGTGGCGCTGGCGACGGTTCCGATGGTCCAGATGACGAGGATCGCAAGGATCGAGATGACGACGTCGACGACGTCCTCACGCCGACGCCGCATCGTGAAGATGCGGTCGGCAATGTAGGCGGGGCGGGGCAGGCGCAGCCTGCGCGCGGGGACGGGCAAGGCGACCTCGCCGCTCTTGGCTCGTGCCACCACGTCCGAGGCCGGGGTTGCCTGCGCGCCGGTCGTCTCGGCCGCGTCGGTGGAGTCGGTCGGCTCGGGTGCGGGGGCGTTCTCGGGTTCCGCGTTGTCGGTGGAGGTGAAGGCGGGGGCCTCGGCGTCAGCGCTGTCGTCCGGAGCGGGTGAGTCGGCGGGGTTGGGTGCGTCGGAGGAAGCCTGCGCGTCGTTGTCGGCCGGGGCGGAGCTGGCCTCGGGCGTGTCGGGGGGAAGCGGGGGCTCAGGAACCATGGCGTCTGTGGCGTCGGGGGCCGGGGGAGCGTTGTCCTCGGGTTCGGGGGCCGGGGGCGGTGCGGGCGCGTTCACGATCAACGAGGCCTCGGGAGGGGGTGCGGGCGTCTCCAGCGTGTTCTTGACGACGACGGGGGAGGCCATGGCCGACTCTGGCACAATCACGGCGGTGGGAGCGAAGCTGGGGGGAGTGGCGGATCTGCGCGTGGAAACGGAGGGTACGACGACGGCGTCAATGATCTCGGTTTTGGCTTCAGACGGGGGAATCTCCTGCGGCTGGGCAGGGGCTGACGATGCCCCGGCCTCGTTGATCATGCCCATCAGATCATCGACCCCTAGCGAGGTCGGATCCTCGGCGGACGAGGGGACGAACAGGATGTTCGTACCGGCGGCCGGGGGGCCGTCGTGTGACTCCTTGCGCTTCCTCATGTTGACCATCCTATATTCGCGGTCAAGAAAGGTAGGGTTAGGGGGACACATTCCCGGCAGAAAAGGGGCTTATCGTGACCTGGTTGACACTCGCGTCAGCATCGGATCCGTCGATGCTTCACACAGTTATCGAGTGGTTTAAGAATCCTGAGGCCCTTCTTGACGCGATGGGTCCATGGGTCCTGTGGGGCACGATGCTCATTGTTCTTATCGAGTCGGGTGTCCTGTTCCCGGTCCTTCCGGGCGAGTCGCTGCTCTTCACCGCCGGCCTGCTGCACGACAAGCTCGGTATTCACCTGCCGACCCTGATCCTCCTGGTCGTGATTGCCGCCTTCGTGGGTGCTCAGATCGGCTACTTCCTGGGTGCCAAGTGGGGACGCCGCTTCTTCAAGCCGGACGCGCGCTTCCTCAAGACCGAGCACCTGGAGAAGGCTGAGCACTACTTCACGAACTACGGCGGTCGCTCCCTCGTCATCGGGCGCTTCATCCCCTTCGTGCGCACCTTCATCCCGATCGCCGCCGGCATGGCCCGCTACCCCTACCCCAAGTTCCTGCTGTTCAACACGCTGGGCGCAAGCATCTGGGGCGCTGGCTTCATCCTGGTCGGTGCGCTCCTGGGCAACGTGCCCTTCGTGCACGACAACCTGACGGTCATCCTGGCGGTCATCATCCTCGCGTCGGTCCTGCCCGTCATCATCGAGATGATCGGCAAGCGCCGCGCCGCTTCCGACAAGGAGTAATCCATGCTGGCCTGGTGGATGCTGCTCCCGACCCTGCTGGCCATGCTGGTGGCCCTGGTGCTGCCGGGGTTCATGTGGCTGCGCGCGGGCGTGCGCTCGTCGTTGGTTGCCATCGGCGCGGCTCCGGCATTCACCTTCGGCCTGATCACCGCGTTGTCGGTCCTCTATCCGGCGCTTGACATCCCGTGGGAGCCCTCCACGGTCATGCCCGTCTTGGGCATGAGCGCCGTCGGCGGCGCGGCCGCGTGGGCCCTGAGCTACTTTCGCCGCGTCAACGGGGGCTTTGCGCTCAACGGCGTTCCCTTCCGCGAGGCCATTGGCGTGCGCGTGCCGATCGGCGGGCGTCAGGCCGCGATCCGGACGGCGACGTGGGGGACGATTGTCGTCGGGTTCCTCCTGGCCGCCTGGCCGCTGATGTCCGTGGCTGACCCCGCGAATCCCGTTCAGCAGTGGGATCCGACGTTCCACCAAAATGGCGTCCACGCGATCCTGTACGGCAAGGATGCCAGCCCCTTTGGTGGCCTCCACGAGCTTTACGGCGGGCGCCGCGTCTACTACCCGACGGGCTGGCACGCTTTCGTTGCTCTCTTCGCCCGCTTCGACTCGGTCGTCCAGACCGCCAACGTGTCCTCCCTGGTCCTCATGGCCGTGTGGGTGACGGGCCTGGCCGCCCTGGTCTCGGTGCTGACGGGATCGCGCACGGCCCTCCTGGCGGCCCCGATTATCGGTGGCATGTTGCCGAATATGCCGGCTGACGCGCTGACCATGTACAACCAGTGGCCCAACTCGACGGGCACGGCCTTGGTCCCCGGCGTGGCCGCGGTCGCGATCGTCGTGGGTCGACGCTTAGCCGCGGATCTGAGCGACGGGTGCGGCGCCCGATCTTTTGCCCGTCGCATCCCCCAAGGGCTCTTCCTCCTCCTGGGCTGCCTGGGCCTCGTCGGCGCGCACCCTAGCGCCGCATTCTCCCTCCTCGCTTTCCTGGCCGCGCCCCTCCTGATGGTGATCGGGTTCTTCACTCGCACCTCGCTCGCGCGCGAGGGACGAGGCCAGCTCGCCGCCCTGCCGTGGATCGGCGCGGGCCTGGCGGTCGTGGTCCTGCCCCTGATCGCCCTGTCCTCCCCGAAGATCCAGGCGATGGGCCGCTACCCGAGGAGAGGCAGCAGCTGGTCGGAGGCCTTCTCCCACGCGCTCTTGCCCTACCCGCCCTTCGCGCAGACCACGGCCATGGCGTGGTGGACGCTCATCCAGGTGCTCCTCCTGATCGCCGGCATCATCGTGACTGCCCGCCTCCACACGCTCATGCGGCGCCCCGGCGTGCGCGACGCGGCGGACGCGAGGTGTGACCTTGACGGCGACGAGGATGAGGCCGCCGCGCTGGTTGACAACGACAAGGCCGCGCCCATGCCGGCCTGGCCGCTCGTCTCCTACCTGATTCTGGCCTTCCTGACCGCCCTCGCCTACGCGCCAGATTCCGTGCTGCGCACCTACCTGCTGGCCCCCTGGTACAAGGACGGGCGACGGATCATGGGCGTCGAAGACATCGCTCTGACCGTCCTCATGGCCGTCGGCGCCGCCGCCATCGTCCACCTCTTCCACGCGGCATGGACCTCCTCCCTGCGACGGATCCTGGTCGAGCGCGGGCTTGACGACAATGTCGAGGCGCCGCGCTGGCCCCTCCAGGTGGGCGTGGGCGCGATCGTCGTGCTCATGTCCAGCTTCGGCGCGATCGACGCGAGAAACTCCGCCGTCGCCTCCGTGTACGATCCCACGCGCCTGGGCAAGTCCGGCATGGCCAGCGAGGACGAACTCGCGATGCTGCGCCGCATGGCCTCCACGACCGACCCCGACGCCCTCATCCTGGGCGACCCTATCGCGGGCGCCGCCTACGTCGAGACCCTGGCGGGCCGCAAGGCCGTCTTCCCCCAGCTCAGCACGGTGAACGCCGACGGGGCCTCGCAAAAGGTCCTCACCCAACGCTTCCGCGACATCGCCGACGATCCCGAGGTGTGCGAGGTCGTGCGCAACCTCGGCATCACCCACTTCTACGAGGAAGAAGACGGCAGCTACTACAACATTCAGCGCTCCAACCGCCACCCCGGCCTCTACGGCGTCGACACGTCGAGGGGCTTCGAGCTGGTCGACGAGGGTGGCACCGCCAAGCTGTGGAAAATCACCGCGTGTGGCTGGGTCACCCCCGGCGGAGGAGCGCAGGCCTTCGCCGACGGTATCAGGTCCGTCCAGCCGGGAGCCGAGGAGCCGGAGGGCCCTCAATCAGGCGACGAGTAGGCCACAAAGCGCCCGTGACGTGCGGACAGTGACGGCCGTGCTCGGCGCGGGTCGATACCCTTGACTTCATGACGACGAACATTCCCGGCCCCGCGCCCCTGGGCGACAAGCTTCGTATCGCGTTCCTCGGACCCTTCGGCACGTTCACCGAGCAGGCCGTCCACCAGGTCGCTCCCGCCGGCGCGATCCTCATGCCGATGACGAGTGCCCCGCAGGCGCTCGCGGCCGTGCGCCGTGGCGAGGCCGACCGCGCCGTCGTCCCTATCGAAAATTCCATCGAGGGCGGCGTCAACGCGACGTTGGATTCCCTCTCGCACGGTGAGCCGCTCGTCATCGTCGCCGAGATGCACGTGCATGTTGTCTTCCAGCTGGCCGTCCTGCCGGGCACACGCCCCGAGGATATTCGCCGTATTGGCACCCACCCGCATGCGTGGGCGCAGTGCCGCGGCTGGGTCGAGGAGACCTTCCCCGGTGCGATCCACGTGCCCGCCACGTCGACGGCTGCCGCCGCCGAGCTCCTCTCCGACGGCGATGCGTCTTTCGACGCTGCCCTGTGCAACGCAGTCTCGGTCAACACCTACGGCCTGGAGGCGCTGTTCACCGACGTCGCCGACAACCCCGGCGCGATCACCCGCTTCGTCCTGGTGGCCCGCCCCGGCGTGGTGCCCCCGCCGACCGGCGCGGATAAGACGACCATCCAGGTGGCCCTGCCGGTCAACGAGTCGGGCGCCCTGCTGACCCTCCTCGAGCAGTTCTCGGCGCGCGGCGTCGACCTGTCGCGCATCGAGTCGCGCCCCAGCGGTGACGGCCTCGGCAACTACACGTTCAGCATCGATATCGTCGGCCACATCCGCGAGGAGCGTGTCCAGGCTGCCCTCGTGGGCCTGCATCGCTACTCGCCGGAGGTCCGCTTCATGGGCTCCTACCCGCGCGTCGACGGCGTGCGCGCGCGCGTCGAACCGGGCACCACGGACGACGCCTTCCGCGCGGGTCGCGCGTGGGTCTCGGACCTGCTCCACGGCGGCGACGGCACGGGTGAGGCGGGCGGGGCCGCCCCGTGCTGGCCGCTGGTCTGACACCTTCGCGTCCACACTGACAACGTGCTGCGCCCCGGCCTCGTGTCAGACGAGGTCGGGGCGCGCTCTATGACGGGGCCGAATTAGCTGGGCAGCAGCTCCATCCACGTGCGCTCGATGGGAACGGCGATGTCGAGGGCGCCGGCCTGCATGCGAATGTGCATGGTGTGGGCGAGGCCGATCGCGTCGCCGTCCACCTGGCACACCTGGGCTTCTTCGGCCGTGACGGACGCGCCCTTCGCCTGGCGGAACGCGACTGTGCCGGTCGAGACCGGCAGGTTGATGGGGCGCAGGCCGATGAGCTGGCCGAGCATCTTCCAGGTCACGTCCGCCCAGCCGAGCAGGCCGGCGTGTGCGTCGACCGCGATGACGTCGATGAGGCCGTCCGACAGCTCCGCGTCGGGCGCGAGGACCAGCATCTTCAGCTCGCCCGCGTTCGCGAACATGACGGAACGCGCCTCGACGCGGGTGATCTCATCGGCGGGCGAGCGCAGGGGTTCCGTGCGCGAGGAGGTCGCCTCGGCCTCGTCGATCCTGTCCCCCGCGATCTGGTCGCCGACGCCCAGGGGATCTGCCACGCGTGCGGCGGGGGAACGCAGGGTCAGGCGCGCCTTCATGCGCGGCACGCCCATCGCGCCCAGACCGGCCCACACGTAGGCGATCCATCCGATGCGCTTCTTCAGCTCGGGGTTCGTGTCCGCCATCGTTGCGCCGTCGTAGCCCATGCCCGCGACGACGAGGCACGCGTACTCGTCCGCGCGCGGCTCAATCGACGAGGCCGGGGCGCCCTGGTCCGCAGCGCTGGCTTCGGGGTGTAGCGCGGTGCGTGCCGCGAGGCGCAGTCCGCCCTCGGCGGGCTGAGTGGACTCCTGGGTGACGTCTTCGACGCGCACCCATGCCAGGTCGACGGCGCGGTGGTTGCGGTCGAGCGCGACGGCGAGGGCCTCTTCGGGGTCGTCGGGGACGGAGAGGTTTCCGGCTAGGACGTTGCCGGTGCCCACGGGGATGATGCCCATGCGGACGCCGGATCCTGCCATGCCGGCGGCGACGGCGCGCACAGTCCCGTCTCCGCCCGCGGCGATGACGACGGAGGCTCCCTCCTCGAGGGCGCGCACGGCCTGCCCGGTGCCGGGGTCCTCGCGCGTGGTTTCGCGCCAGTGCACGTGATCGATGCCCAGTTCCTTGGCCTTACGGTTGATGCGGTCCTTGAAGGCCTGGGGGTCCTCGTGCTTGGAGGGGTTCATGATGATCCAGGGACGTGGCCGTCCGCGCGTCGGGTCGTCCACCGATGCGGGGATGTCAAGGGCCTTGCGGCGACGGTGCCGGCGGGTGAAGCAGGTTGCTAGACGCGCGACTCCGATCGTTCCGGCTACGGCGGAGGCTGCGAGTGCCCAGTATATTCCGTCCATGTGCACATCTTAGTGCCCTTGTGGATTGCGTGGTTGTGGACAGGTTGTGGATGGTCTTTTCGTTGCTGTTCGTATCTGCTGTGACCTGCTGGCGTGCGTGAGGGCTCAACTTATCCACACGGTTATGCACCAAAGGTGGATAACTTTCAGGTTTTTAATCCAATTGATCGGCTGGTTGGTGCATAACCCTGACCTGCGGTGCGGATTTGGTATCGCGCACGGCAAGGGACACGGCGGGGCTACCTGGCATAGGATGGGAGGCATGATTGATGTGCGTGCCCTGCGTGACAACCCCGAACCCGCCCGCGCCTCCCAGCGTGCCCGCGGAGCCAACCCCGGCCTCGTCGATGAGATCATCGCGGCCGACGCCGCCCGCCGCGAGGCCCTGCAGGCCTTCGAGACGCTGCGCGCCACCCAAAAGGAGGTCTCCAAGTCCGTGGGCCGCGCCTCCAAGGAGGAACGTCCGGCGATCCTGGCTCAGGCCAAGGAGCTCGCCGAGCAGGTGAAGGCCGCCGAGGCCGCCGCGAACGCCGCCGACGCCGAGGCCGACCGCCTCGCGCGCCTCCTGCCCAACCTGGTCGTCGACGGCGTGCCCGTCGGCGGCGAGGACGACTTCGTGGTTCTGCGCCACGAGGGCCCCGCCCCCCGCGACTTCGCAGCCGAGGGCTTCGAGCCCCAGGATCACCTCGCGCTCGGCGAGGGCCTGGACGCGATCGACACCAAGCGCGGCGCGAAGGTCTCCGGCGCCCGCTTCTACTACCTCAAGGGCATCGGCGCTCGCCTCGAGCTGGCCCTCATGACGATGGCCATGGACCAGGCGCTCGCCAATGGCTTCGTGCCGATGATGACCCCCACCCTGGTCACCCCGCAGGTCATGGGCGGCACCGGCTTCCTCAACGAGCACTCCGACGAGATCTACTACCTGCCCGCCGATGACCTGTACCTGACGGGAACGTCCGAGGTGGCCCTCGCCGGCTACCACGCCGACGAGATCCTCGACCTGTCGGGCGGCCCCAAGCGCTACATGGGCTGGTCCACCTGCTACCGCCGCGAGGCCGGCTCCGCGGGCAAGGACACGCGCGGCATCATCCGCGTCCACCAGTTCAACAAGGCTGAGATGTTCAGCTACTGCCGCCCCGAGGACGCCGCCGAGGAGCACCAGCGCTTCCTTGCGTGGGAAGAGGAGATGCTCGCCAAGGTCGAGCTGCCCTACCGCGTCATCGACACGGCCGCCGGCGACCTGGGCACCTCCGCCGCCCGCAAGTTCGACTGCGAGGCGTGGCTGCCCACCCAGGAGCGCTACATGGAGGTCACCTCGACCTCGAACTGCACGACGTTCCAGGCGCGCCGCCTCGGCATTCGCGAGCGTCGCGAGGACGGCATGACCGCGGTCGCCACCCTCAACGGCACGCTGGCCACGACCCGCTGGATCGTTGCTTTCCTGGAGAATCACCAGCGCTCTGACGGTTCCGTGTACGTTCCCGAGGCGCTGCGTCCCTACCTGGGCGGCCTCGAGGTTCTGAGCCCGGTCGCTCGATGAGCCAAGAGCGCTTCCTGACGGTCCCCTCCACCGGGGAAGTTGCTCGCCCCTTCGAGGTCCTTCTCGACGAGGCCTCGGCCGCCTTGCCCGCCGACTTTCCGACGTCGGCGGGCCAGGTCCTGGTCGCGCTCGACATCGACGGCACGATCCTGACCCCCGCGGGGGCAACCCCGCGTGTCCTCGAGGGGATCCACGCCCTCGCTGCCGCGGGCGCTCACGTGCTTATCGCCTCGGGCCGCGCGCTCGAAGGCGTCACCCCGATCCTCGACGCCTTGGGCTTCACGGATGGGTGGGCGCTGTGCAATAACGGCGCGACCCTCGTGCGAGTGAGCGGCGGGCAGTGCGAGATCGTCGAGGAGCGTACTTTCGTACCCGGTTCATGCCTGGAGGAGATTGCCTCCGCCATTCCGGGTGTCGTGTTCGCGTCGATGCCACATCCCGACATTCTGCTGTCTGCTCCCTTCCCGAACAACGAGATCGAGGGCAGCGAGCATCGCATCGTGTCGATGGAGGAGCTGGCCTCCACGCCCACGCCGAAGATCGTGGTGCGCGCCGCCGACACGGACCGCGAGGAGTTCAATCGGATCCTGGCCTCCCTGGACGTGTCGCGCACCCACGAGGTCTTCGTCGGCTGGACGTCCTGGGCGGACATCGAGCCGCTCGGGGTGACCAAGGCGACCGGCCTGGAGTCTCTGCGGGCGCGACTGGGTATTCCCAAGTCTGGGACCGTCGCCGTCGGTGACGGCACCAACGATATTGCGATGATCGAATGGGCGGCTTTCGGTGTCGCCATGGGCGGCGCCTCCGACGAGGTGCGCGCCCACGCCAATCACGTGACGGCCGCCGTCGAAAACGACGGTGCCGCCGCCGTCATGCACGCGATCATGCGCCGCTGCGGGGTCTCCGGCCGCTGATTCGAACGCGTCGTCGTGCTCGCCGTCCTTTGTGTGCGTACCGTCTGTTTATGCGCGTCTCGGAGCCGGTTCGCGGAGCGGTAACCCCTGAGGTGGTTGTCTGCGCCCTTCTATGCGCACGTTAACCCGATAGGTGGCAGTGTGGGCGGCCCGCCCACACTGCCACCAGAAGGGTTTAGCTGTGCAGCGAGGGGTTAATGCTGCCAGTTATCGGGCTGCCTTGCCCTCGTGACGATCGCTGGAAGCCTCGCAGCCTCGCGGGCAAGCCCGAGTTCGCGGCGCGTACCATCGAATAAGTGACATGGCCTCGATCAAGCGTTGCCAGTGTGGGAGTGCCCCGCCAACCACTCGCCCATGATCGCGAAGGCGCGGTCAAGGTCCCCAATCTGACAGTGCTGCGCCATATCCGGGTCCTGCGCGTAATGGAACGCGCGCACCTCCAGGGACTCCGCGTTCCGCAACGCTCGGCGTACGTCATCCAGGCGCTCGAAGGGCACGTACTGATCCGCATCCCCAGCGAGGACGAGGCATGGCTGGGTGATGCGCCCCTCGAAAGGTTCCATCGTGTAGTCGCCGAATGCTTGCAGCACCTGGCTGGGACTGTGTAGTCCCGTGAGGTGCCGCCCCTGCTGAAGCTTCCACGCCAGGTCCGCGCTGAGTCGTGAGGCCATCCCCAGACCGGCATCGATGAGTCGCGCGGGCCTTGGGTTCTCGACGACCGCCTCCGCGATAGGGCGCAGGGGACGAGGCAGTGGCATCGTCAGGCCATCCAGGAGCCGATACATCATGTCGAAGGCGATCACGTGAGTGATCCGCGGGCAGTGGGCGGCCGCGCGCGTGACGAGGTAGCCGCCAAAGGAGACGCCGAGTGCGGCCGCGCTGGTCACCCCGAAGTAATCAAGGACTGTGTCCGTCGGGTGCTCCCACTCGGGCTCGAGGGGCATGCCCGCTGCCGCCGTGTGCCCCTGGCCGGGACCGTCGAAGGTGATGATGTCGAAGGGGCGGGTCGGGAAGTGGGACGCGAAGTCGATGATTTCCTCCGCGTACCCGTCGAAGCCGTTCATCATGATGAGCGTGGTCGGGGTGCCCGCCGGGGCCTGCGCGCGGTCCGCCGGGTCCGCCTCCCACCGCATCGCGGTGAGCTCCCCACCGCGATAGGGCACCGCGTGACGGGTGAGTGCGAGGCCTCGGCGGGCCTCGTCGAAAGAGCGTGACATCGCGTCGATGAACCGATGCTTACGGGGGTCGTCGGCACCGAGGTAGAAGGCCGCGAGTTCGTAGAGGCGCCACGCGGCATCCGCATCCCCTTCCGACTTGAAACGATCGGCGAGGCGCTGGGCCAACGCCGTGATCTGCTTCGTTGTGCGCAGGCGGGGGAGCGTGGTGGCTGCGACCTTGTCCATTCCGGGGCGATCGAGGATCGGTGCGAAGGTCCGGTTGAGCTGCAGGTCGAATTGGCGATTGCCGGTGTACTCGGTGAACATGCATCGACCGTATCGCCGGTCTACGTGCGGTGGGCCGTACAATAACAAACGGAGTGTTGGATATCGGACGAGACGACCGCTATGCGTAGGATAAGCCTATCGATAGTGGAAAAATGATCGGGGAGCAGAACAGTGTACCTTCGGAGCCAGGATAAGCATGGGCGCGACGCCGAGAAGAACCTGGACCTGCGCATCCGCAAGACGCGCCGCGCGATCCGCTCCGGCCTCGTCAAGGCGTGCCAGGCAAAGCCCTACGCGCACGTGAGCGTCGCGGACATCTGTCGCGCGTCGATGGTCTCGCGCACAACCTTCTACGACCACTACACCGACAAGGACGCCCTCCTGGCCGAGGTCGTGTCCTTCCTCCTCGAAGAGATCACCCCGGCGCTCGAAGGCCTCTGGTTCGGCGAGGAGCGCGATGCCCGCACCGTCGCCCGCCACCTCGCCGACGTGTACGCGCGCAATGGGCGGGCCCTGACAACCCTGCTGGCCATCCGAGTGGGTGGCGACGGCGACCTGCACGAGCAGCTGTATCGGACGTGCTGTTCGGTATTTACCGATTGGGCGCGCGGTCGCGTCGACGACGAGGTGCTCCCCCTGGCCTCGGACGTCTACGCCTCCGTCGTCCTCACCTTCATCCGTCGCAGCGCCGCCAAGGCTCTGAGTGAGAAGGAACTTGCCGCGATCGACCGCACCCGTGAGCTCTTCATCGAGGGCTTCGGCGCTCAGTAGGTCAGCGGTAGATCCGAGACCTGTGATCGATGTTGATGGCGAGGATCAATAGCTCATCATCTTCGATGGAAGCAATAATTTGATAGTTGCCGACGCGGTATCGCCAAAAGCCCGCCAGGCTGCCGGTCAGTCCCTTCCCTCGTGAACGGGGATCCTCGCCGCTCGCAGTCTCGCGGAGGTAGTCGATGATACGGCGTGCGGTCGGCTTATCGAGCTTGCTGAGCTGTTTGAGTGCGCGCGGTGACAGCTCAGCCCTCCAGGCCAAGGGTCTTCACCGCCTCGTCGAGGCTCACTGATGCGGCTCGGCCGCTGCGAATGTCCTCGAGTTCCGCCTGCAGTGAGTAGGCCAGCTCGATCTCCTCGAGCGCTGACTCGATGGCGCGATTCATGTAGAACGACTTCGTTCGTCCCGTCCGCTTAGCGAGGGCCGTGAGCCGGGCGTCGATCTCGGGATCAAGCTTGACGGAGCGTGCAACCCGTGCCGTAGACATGTGTCCTCCTCAAAAGTGACTACGCGTAGTCTATCGCTCTTTGGAAATAGTTGGAAGAGTGTGTGATCCGTAATGAGTCGTGAATGAAATGATGATCGACATGCTATAGGGGCACGACAATCAGGAATCAAGAAACTAATAGCGAACAGAGTGTCCGATAAAGGTCCACAGGTCGCTGTCGTTGCGTGTGCGAAAGTGTTACCGTTAACGCAATACTGGCCCCGGCCTCGTCAATGAAGACACTAGGAGTACACGTGACCACCGACCCCCGCGCGCTCATCGCCGCCGCCGACACCGCGCTCGGCATCGAGTTTGGCTCGACCCGCATCAAGGCCGTCCTGATCGGCCCCGACCATGAGGTGCTCGCCACCGGCGGCCACGCCTGGGAGAACCATCTCGAGGGCGGTCTGTGGTCCTACACCCTCGACGAGGCCGTGGCCGGCCTGCGGGGCGCCTACGCCTCCCTGGTCGCGGACGTGCGCGAGCGCTACGACGTCACCCCCACGTCCTACGGCTCGATCGGCATCTCGGGGATGATGCACGGCTACCTGGCCTTCGACGCCGGGGGTCGCCTGCTCGCGCCCTTCCGCACGTGGCGTAACACCAACACGGGGCGAGCGGCGGACGAGCTCACCCGTCTCTTCGGCTTCAACATTCCGCTGCGCTGGTCGATCGCGCACCTGCACCAGGCGGTCCTCGACTCCGAGGAGTACGCCCCGCGTGTCGCCCGCCTGACGACGCTGGCCGGCTGGGTCCATCACCAGCTGACGGGCCGCCACGTCCTGGGCGTGGGCGACGCCTCGGGCATGTTCCCGATCGACTCGGAGACCGGCACCTACGTGGAGTCCTACCTCGATCAGTACGAGGCCCTGGTGGCGAGTCGGGTCCCGTGGCGCCTGCGCGAGGTCCTGCCGACCGTGCTGAGCGCTGGCCAGGACGCGGGCGTGCTGACCCCCGAGGGTGCGGCGCTCATTGACCCGACGGGCATGCTCCAGGCCGGGATCGCGCTGTGCCCGCCGGAGGGTGACGCGGGCACCGGCATGATCGCGACCAACGCGATCGCCCAGCGCACGGGCAACATCTCGTGCGGCACGTCCGTGTTTCTCATGGCCGTCCTCGAGCGGTCCCTGTCGAAGCTGCACACCGAGATCGACATGGTGACCACGCCCGACGGCTCGCCCGTCGCGATGGTGCACTCGAACAACGGCGCGTCCGAGCTCGACGCGTGGGTGGGCTGGTTCGCGGACTTCGCGCGCCTCGTCGGCGCCGAGGTGAGCGTGCCCGCGATCTACGAGGCCCTCTACAACCACGCGCTCACGGGCGAGGTCGACGCTGGCGGCGTCATGGCCTACAACACTCTGTCCGCCGAGCCCCTCGTCGGCCAGGAGGTGGCCCAGCCCGTGTTTACGCACAGCCCCGACGCGCGCGTCACCCTGGCGAACGCGATGCGCGCCCAGCTCATGAGCGTCTTCGCGGCCGTGCGCATCGGCGTCGACATCCTGCGTGAGGAGGGCGTCGGCCTCGACTCGCTCTTCGCTCATGGCGGCCTGTTTAAGACGCCGGGCGTCGCGCAGCAGATCCTCGCCGACTCGCTGAACATCCCTGTTTCCGTTGGCGACACGGCCGGAGAGGGTGGCGCGTGGGGCATCGCCGTGCTTGCGCGTTATCGCGCGGTCCTGGCCGCTGGCGAGTCCGGCCTCACGCTGCCCGCCTACCTCTCGGAGCGCGTCTTCGCGGGTGCCTCGGTGTCCACTCTGGATCCGAGCCCCGAGGGCGTGGCCGGCTACGAGCGTTTCCTGTCCTCCTATCGGGCGTCCCTGCCCGGCGTGGAGGTTCTGGCGCGAGGTGCTGCCAGCTGACGAGGCGCGGGACCGGACCCTGCGCAGGCGCATGCTTACCCAAAAATGTCGCACGTAATTCCCCTCGAGCTATTTCAAGTTTTGAAATCAGATCGTTGAAATTCCGCGCTTTTCTCGATGCCTTACAAAACTTAGGGGACCCAAATTACGTGCGACATTGGGGAGGGGGACGGAGTGTGGGGGGAGGGGGACAGGAAGAGGGCGCCCGGGGTGCCGCCCGCTGCCCAGGCTGACGGTTGCGGGTTCGCCCTACTCACCTGTGTGCCTCGTGCATGCTTACCCAAAAATGTCGCACGTAATTCCCCTCGAGCTATTTCAAGTTTTGAAATCAGATCGTTGAAATTCCGCGCGTTTCTCGATGCCTTATAAAACTTAGGGGACCCAAATTACGTGCGACATTGAGGGAGGGGGATAGGAAGGGGGCGGAGTGTGGGGGGAGGGGGACAGGAAGGGGGCGGAGTGTGGGGCGCCCGGGGTGTCGCTGACGAGGCTGGGGCTGGGGAGGCGCGGGGGGTGAGTGGACCGGCTCGCCCCGCCCTGACCTCGTCGATTGGGGGAAACCCGCTACGATTACTCCCATGGGTAAAGCTAGCCGCCGTAAGAAGGTCACCGATCCCGCCAAGCTCAAGGCGTATCGCCCGCCGATCCCCTTTGTTGCACGTCCCTACGAGGGTCTGCCCAAGGAGATCGAGCTGGTCGCCATGCGCGAGCTCATCCCGGCGGCCACGCTGACCGCACGTACCGACGCCGACCACGGCGCCGTCGAATTCGACTTCGTCACCCTCCTGCCCGAGGGGCACCCCGCGATGGTGCGCCCCGACGGCCGCATCCTTGTCGCGCTGCAGACCCGCTCGAACTCCGCGGACCTCAGCCATGATGCGGGCGCCGCGCTGCTCGCCGCGATCGCCGCGAAGGAAGCGGGTGACGAGGGCGTCATCTCGATCGACGTGCGCGAGCCCTCCGAGCGCCTCCAGGACATCGTCGACACCTCGAGCTTCACGGACATGAAGCTCGAGGAGGACTTCTCCTTCTGGTTCGACCCGGCCGAAGAGATCGACGAGCAGACGCGCCGCGCGCTCGAGCAGAACCGCGACGAGATCATCCCGACCGAGCCGGTGCCCGGCGTGCCCGGCGCGTACTGGTGCGAGATGAACCGTAACTTCGTGCGCTTCCTGACGGACAACGACGAGACCAAGCTCTTCGACGCGCTGGCCCGCCTGGCCGCGCGCGGCGAGGCCAACGTCGGTGAGGGCTCGCGCTATGTGGGTTCCTTCCGTGCGTGCGGCCTGGTCGTCCCGGTTTTCGAGCTGCCTGAGGGCGCCAGTGCGGCCGACGTCGCGCCCGGCACGCAGGCCCTTGCCAAGGCTCTCGCCGAGGCCCTGACCGTCACCGAGCGCCTGGATGACAAGGAACGCCGCGCGCGTCAGGGGCTCGTGTCCCGCGCTGTGACGATCCGCTGAGCCTATTTTTACCTGCCGTTTAGGTAGGCTTGTCGCTCACATTACGGGTGGTGGGGCGCAATCGCGTCCCGCTACCCGTAAACTATGTGGTGTGAACTATGCCAGCGGATCTCGAAGTTCCCACCCGCAGCGCGTCGCTGCAGTCATCGCTGCGCACAACGTCGGCCGTGCCGTTGCGGCCACCGTGCGTGCGTGCCGCGCTATACCGGGCGTTGACCTTCTCATTGTCGTTGATGACGGGTCGACGGATGATACTGGCCGCGCTGCCCGGGCTGCGGGCGCTGTCGTCGTGCGTCACTCCGTGGAGCGTGGGCGCGCCTCGGCCATCGAAACGGGCGTGAAGGTCGCCGCCATGCGCGACCGCCCCGACGGTCCTCCCCGTCACATCCTGCTGCTGTCGCCCGACCTGGGCGAATCCGCGGTCGAGGCCACCGCGCTGGTCGAGGCCCTCTTCGCCCGACAGACGGACATGAGCATCGCCGTTCCCGCCACCGGGCGCGAGTACTCCGGCTACGGCCCCGCTGTCATGCGCCGCCTCATTCGCCGCAAGACCGGCTGGTACTGCCATTACCCGCTGAGCTACCAGCGCTGCCTGACGCGCGAGGCTATCGATGCCGCCATGCCCTTTGCGGGCCGCTACGCTCTCGAGGCTGCCATGACGCTCAGCGTGCTGCGTGCAGGATTGTCTGTCATGGAGGTCCCCTGCAACTTCACGCACTCGGGTGCGGACCGATCCCTCGGATCCCTCAACCGCCCGGCGCGCATGTTCGACGCTGTGTGCGCGACCGTCAGCCAGGTCTTCCACTCGGACGCTCGTTCGAAGCGCCGCGCCGACCACGAGCAGGGGATCGGTGTGCCCTACCCGGCCCCGGCCTCGTCCCGTGACGAGGCGGAGGACAAGGATGTGGCAACGCGCCGCTCGGAGATGGTCAGGTGAGGTTCCCGGTTCGATCGGGCGTCGCGCGTGCCGTCTCGGCGTGGTGGCTGCCCGCTGTGATCGCCTGCGCGGTTGCGGCCCTGTATATCTCCTTCTCGCTGGCGCAGTGGCGCACGCTCAGCGACCCCTCGTGGGACCTCGCGATTTTCACCGAGGCGGCCCAGGCCTACTCGCGCTTCGAGGCGCCCATCGTTTCGATCAAGGGGCCGGGCTACAACCTGCTGGGTGATCACTTTCATCCGATCCTCATGTTGCTCGGGCCGATTTTTCGCTTCTTTCCGTCGGCTTTCACCCTCCTGATCGTCCAGGATCTGCTGATTGCGGCGTCGGTGCTGCCGATCGCCCGGCTCGCGCAGCGCTTCCTGGGGCGCGGGGGTGCGGTCCTCGTGGGGCTGGCCTACGGGCTGGGTTGGGGCTTGCAAGGCGCGGTCGCCGCTCAGTTTCACGAGGTCTGTGTGGCGGTTCCACTGTTGGCGTGCGCGGGTGCCGCTTTCGTTGAGCGGCGCTGGGGCGCGTGTATGGCGTGGTTGGCGCCGGTCATCCTGGTCAAGGAGGACCTGGGCCTGACGGTCTTCGTCGCGGGCTTGGCGCTCGCGTGGCGCAGGCGGGGTGAGGATCGTTCCGGGATGCTTGCGTCCCTGGCGTACGCACTGTTCGGTATTGTCGCGTTTGCCGTGACTGTGAAGCTGTTTCTCCCCGCCATGAACCCCGCCGGAACGTGGGCCTATTCGCTCGATGGTTCAGCGACGGGGGCGGGCACGGCGATGGCGGGGGCGACCGCCGCCCGTGAGGTGCCCTCGCTGTGGCAGATCCTCGCTGTCCCCTCCGTCAAGATCGTGACGCTTGTGGTTCTGCTCGCGGGAGCCGGTGTCGTGGGCGCGCGCTCTCCGTGGTTCGCGCTCGTGCTGCCCACTCTCGCCTGGCGATTCGCGGGCTCGGTCGATGCCTATTACCAGTGGAGCTCGTGGCACTACAACGCCGTGTTGGTACCCATTGCCGCCTGCGCCCTCCTCGACGTGATCGCCGGGTGGCTCGCGCCCGCGGACGCGCCCGCCGGCCTTGCTACCGCGGGCGAGACCGACGCGGATTGCGCGAACTCAGCCCCGGCCTCGTCCGGCAGGCGCCGAGCGCTAGCGTGGGCGGCTGCGTGCGTGCCCGCTATCTCCCTGGCGCTCACCGCCACGTCCCTGCCCCTGTGGAAGCTGCCCACCCTCACGGATAGCCCGCGCCTGGACGCCGCTCAGGGCGCGATCGATGCGGTGCCTGTGGGGGCGTCCGTCGAGACGGACACGACGCTGCTCGCGCGCCTCGTGCCGGGCCGCGACGTCTACTGGGTGGGCACGACCGTCGGCATGGATGCCCCGCCTGAGTATGTTGTCGTCGACCGGCAGTCCTACGCGTGGGGTGGTGCCGAGGTTGACGCCGAGTCCTGGGCCAGTGCTGCTCACCCTGGCCACACCTACGAGACCATATACTCCGCGCAGGGCTTCCGCGTCGCGCGTCGCACCTCGTGAAACGAGAAGTGCCGCGCAGCCGGAAACGCCGGCCACGCGGCACTCGTGCCGTTTGTGCGACTACTTGGCTGTGCGCAGGCGCAGCGAGTTGAGGACCACGAACACCGACGAGCAGGCCATCGCGGCGCTCGCCAGCATGGGGGAGAGCAGCCCCGCGATCGCGAGCGGCACCATCAACACGTTGTAGAAGAATGCCCAGAACAGGTTTTCCTTGATGATGCGCAGCGTCCGGCGCGACACGCGGATCGCGGTCGCCGCCGAGGTCAGCGACGAGTTCATGAGCGTCATGTCCGCGACCTCGATCGCCACGTCCGTACCCGAGCCCATCGCGATGCCCAGGCCCTTCGCGCTCGCCTGCGCGAGGGCGGCCGCGTCGTTCACGCCGTCGCCGACCATCGCGACCGTGCGGCCCTCGGCCTGCAGGTCGGCGACAGTGTCGCGCTTGCCGTCGGGCAGGACTCCCGCGATGACGCGCTCGATGCCCACCTGACGCGCGACGTGTTGGGCCGCGGCCTCGTTGTCGCCCGTCAGCAGGATCGGCTCGATGCCGAGCTCGCGCAGCTGAGCAATCGCATCAGCCGACGACTCCTTGACCGTGTCGCGCACGACGAGCGCGGCGATCGCGCGACCCTCGACGCGCTCGGGAATCACCAGGGACGAGGCCGGGGCGCCCTCCCGCTCTCCGGTGCCCTGGTCGGTGGTGCCCCGGGTGGGGGTACCGGTATCCCCGGTCGCGCTGTCACCGGAAACGGGTGCGCCATCGGCGGTCGCGGCCTCGCTGCGCGAGGTGATCTGGCCGGAGTACCCTGCCGCGGCCACGACGGCCTCGAGCTCTTCGTCGCTGTGCGGCGCGGTGAGCGTGATGCGCGCGGATTCGGTGGCGAGGTTTACCTCGGCGCTCACGCCGTCGAGTTTGCCGAGCTTGCGTTCGACGCGGCGCACGCAGGACGCGCAGGTCATGCCGCCCACGCTCATGGTGAGGGTCGCGAGGGGCAGCTCGGCGTCCGGGCCGGGGAGTGCGACGGATGCGGGTGCCTTGGACGTTGCGGCGACTGCCGCCGGGGTGGAGGATGCTGCGGATCCCAGGTTCGGCGCGAGGGCCGCGACGACGGCGGAGGCGCCCGAGGCCTCGGCCTCGCGCACGGCGTCGAGGAGGGAGGCGGGCACGTCGATGCCCAGGGAAGCCAGCCACGACGGGCGGCCGACCAGCACGCCGCCCTGGGCGGTGATGCCGACGACGCCGAGTCCGGGCTGGTTCGCGAACGCCGTCACGGGGACGAGCGACAGGCCGCGGTCCGCGGCGCCCGACGTGATGGCGCGGGCGACGGGGTGCTCGGAGTGGGACTCGACGGAGGCGGCGAGGGACAGGGCCGAGGCCTCGCCTGCGCCGGGCGCGACCGCGACCGACTCGAGGGACATGACGCCCGTGGTCACCGTGCCCGTCTTGTCTAGGAGCATCGTGTCGATCGAACGCGTCTGTTCGAGGATTTCAGCGTTCTTGATGAGGATGCCGAGCTGCGAGGCGCGCCCCGACCCGACGAGGATTGCGGTGGGCGTGGCCAGGCCGAGCGCGCACGGGCACGCCACGACCAGGACGGCGACGGCCGCCGTGAATGCGGCCTGTACGCCGCCGCCCGCGAGCAGCCAGCCCCCGAGCGTCAGCAGGGAGACGGCGATGACGATCGGGACGAACACGCCCGAAATCTGGTCTGCGAGGCGCTGGACGGGAGCCTTTCCGGCCTGGGCCTCGGCGACCATGCGCCCGATCTGCGCGAGCGTCGTGTCCGAGCCGACGCGTGTGGCGCGCACCAGCAGGGATCCCCACGTGTTGACGGTCGCACCCGTCACCGCGTCGCCGGGGGCGGCGTCCACGGGCACGGACTCGCCCGTCAGGAGCGAGGTGTCCAGGGCGGAGGAACCCTCGACGATGACGCCGTCGGTTGCTACCTTCTCGCCCGGGCGCACCGCAAAGAGGTCGCCGACCTGCAGGGACGAGGCGGGCACGACGCTCTCGGAGCGCTCGCCGGTCGCGGGGTCGACGCTCACGAGCGTCGCCTCCTTCGCGCCCATGCTCAGCAGCGAACGGAGCGCGTCGCCCGCGCGGTAGCGTGCGCGCGCCTCCAGGTAGCGTCCCGTCAGCAGGAACACGACGATCATGCATGCGCCCTCGAAGTAAATCTCCGCGTGGCCGGCGTGCGCCGCGCGCGGGATCAGGCTCATGTGCATGCGCATGCCGAGCATCCCGGCGCCGCCCCACAGCAGCGCCCACCAGCTCCACAGCGTCGAGGAGATAACGCCGAGGGAGACCAGCGTGTCCATTGTCGTCGAGCCGTGGCGGCCCGCCGCGAAGGCCGCCCGGTGGAAGGGCCACGCGCCCCACGTCACCACCGGGATCGAGGCCACCGCGACGACCCACTGCCACCCCGTGAACTGCCAGGCGGGCACCATCGACAGGATCATCGCGAGGATGCCCAGGGGCGCGGAGACGATGAGGCGAGCCCGCAGGTCGGCGGCGTGGGCGCGGGTGCCCTCGCCGACCTGGGGGGCCGGGGCCGAGGCCGGGGTGGCCTCAGGGGAAGAAGGGGCGGCCGCGGGAGTGGTCGTCACAGAGTCAGTGGACATGGGTACCCTCCGGGGGTATGTATCGGGTGAAAGGAAACGAGGCCGGGAAAGTGCCCCGACCTCGTCGGTGAGGTGCGGAAAACCTCAGAAGTCGCGCGAGATGCCGACCAGCTTGAAGCCGGCCTCGGACACCGCGTCGCTCAGCGCCGCGTCGTCCAGGGGCGTGTCGGTCAGGACGGTCACCTTGGAGGTGGCGCCCGAGTTGAGGATGACGTCGACGTTCTTCACGCCGGGGATCTCGCCCAGCTCTTCTTTGACGCTCATCACGCAGTGGCCGCAGGTCATGCCGTCGACGGACAGCTCGATGGTGCGATCGATTTCGGTGGTCATGGTGTCTCCTTGTGGTTAGGACTTGATGAGGCGCGCGATGGCCGCGGCTGCCTCGTCGACTTTGGCCTGGGCGGCCTCGTCTGATTCGCGCGCCGCAGTGACGACGCAGTGGTTCATGTGGTCTTTGAGCAGGTTGACCGCGACGGAGTCGATGGCCGACTTGACGGCGGAGACCTGCGTGAGGATGTCGATGCAGTACTCGCCCTGCGAGATCATGCGCTGCAGGCCGCGCACCTGACCCTCGATGCGGCGCAGGCGCGCGAGGTGGTTCTCGGTGTTGCCGTGGTAGCCGTGCTCGGTGCTCATGCCAACGAGAGTACCCCTAGGGGGTATCCATGTCAAGGATGCGTCTCGTTCATGGGGTCACATCCCCTCGCGCCCAACTCGCAAACCCCCGTAGGGTGGAGTCAGGACGGACCGCTAGGAGGGGACATGAAGCGACGCTCGCGCCGACGCTATCGTGCGATCCGCCGCGTCCCCCAGGCCTATTCCGGCCTGTACCTACGCCTCAAAGTCGCCCCCATCGTCCCCGCCCTCGCAGCAACCGTCGCCGTCGGTAGCCTCGCCGAAATCCCCGTGCTGCCCGGCCAGCTGCGCACCCGTGCGCGCCGAGCCTCCGATGACATGGGCACCGCGATCTCTGAAAAGTCCCAGCGCATCTTCTTCGATAACCCCGGCCTCGATACACTCCTCATCCGCTCCCTCTCACACGTGGCGCGCCGCACCGCGAGCGTCGGGCGCGTGTGGGCGAACGCGGTCATCGCGGTCGGCGCCGACAGGGATGGGCGCATGGCCCGCATGATTCCCCTCATCCCCAGGCGCGGATACGACGCCCTCATGACGGGCATGCTCACGGTCGGCACGGCGGTGGGCGCGCTGCGCGGCGGTGAAGTCCACGTGAATCTCCTGCGCGACTCCGAGGCCGACCCAGCCTTCCAGGATCCGCTGCCCGGCCACCCCGAGGCGCAGATCCGCCGAGTGGACGCCCCTGCGATCCTGTCCGACATGTGCGCCGACATCGACGAGCTCTACTGGTCGCGCACGATCGGTCCCGCCGTCAAGATCACGCGCGTCGGCGAGGGTGAGGCCCGCCGATGGCTCCTCTCCCTGGTTGGTACCGAGTCCATGGCCTTCTGTTCGACGAACAATCCGGCCGACATCGAAACGAACATCCGTCTCATGCTCGGCCTGGAAAGCTCGATGACGGTGGGTGTCGTTCGCGCCCTGCACGCCGCCATGGCACGCGACGGCGTCCCCGCGAAACGCTGGTCGGTCGAACCCGTCCTCATCTGCGGTCACTCCCAGGGCGGGGTCGTCGCCGCCGCCCTCGCCTCGGTCCCACCGCACGAGGCCGGGGTCAACGTCGCGGGCATCCTGTCCACGGGCGGCCCTAACCGCCGCATCCGCGTGCGTCCCGATGTGGTGACCGTGGCCGTCAACCATGACCAGGACGTCATGCCGAGCCTCGACGGCTCGCCCGACCGCGCCCCCGACCGGCGCGTCACCGTCGGGCGGAGCCTCGTGCGGCCTCGGACCCGCCCCCTCTACTACGCGCACTCCTCCTCGACCTACACGGAGACCGTGCGCCTCCTCGAGCGTAAGGTGCGCGTGACCCCGTGGGGCCGGTTGGCCTCGACGATGGCGGCATTGCAGGATTTCCTGCCCACGCCGGGGGAGGCCACGCGCGTCATGCACTACGAGATCTGGCAGGACATCCTGACCCCCACCGCCGAGGCTGCGTGGGACACTGTTGCCGCGCTCGAGCGAGGCGGCGCGTACGCGGCTGCCACCTATCCCATGGACTACGTGACCACGGTGCCGCGCCTACCGCGCGTCGCCCGCGCCCGGCGTCGCCGTACCTTTGCGCTCGGCACCGCGCTGCGCGCTCTCGTCCCCTTCAGAAAGGACCGCTCATGAACGAGCATCACGCCCCCCTGCGCGAGGTGCGCCGCTGGATGCGCGTCTCGACCCCCGTCAACAAGGCCGCCGCGTCCGGCCTGCGCGGTCAGCTCCCGCAGATCGCCGGGCCGCTCGTGATCGGCGCGCTCGGCGTGGGAGCGATTGGCGCCGGCATCGCCTGGCGGGCGCTGGCCTCGACGAGGGGAACCGGACGCACGCAGCGCTTCGTGGAACTGGTGTCCTCGGCGCTGGAGGCAGCCTTCCCGGAGACGTTCATTGACGAGGCCGGGGTAGACTTCGGTGAACAGGTGGCCGGTGAGCGCACGGCCGGTGAGCGCCGCGTCGTCAACGTGGAGGTCGGCGAGGGCTTCGGGCGTCCCTCCCTGGTGTCGATCGACGTGGTCGCCCCGGCGTCGGATGAGCTGACAAACATCGAGATTGCGGCCCAGGCGCTGGACGCCGTCACCGCTGCGGCGTGGAACAATCCCGAGATGGCTCCCGTGAGTGTGCGTGCCCGCATCCTCTTGGCTCGAGACGGTGTTCATGCCGATGATGAGCGCTCCGATGGGGAATATGTGGGGGCTCCCGGCGCTCAGACCGAGGTGGTTGTTGACATGACGGCGCTGGGATTCGAAGACGAGATCGCGCGCCCCGATGAGCTGTACGCGCGCTATGGCGCGCCCGACTGTGACCCCGCCTGGAGGCCGTAGCCCACTTGTGGTTGTTGTATAACACTCTTGCCCGATCTGCGACCCCTTGGTAGTGTCTCCTGTATCACTGTTGATGATGTGGGCAAGGAGGACCGCATGGCTGGCGATCTGATTATCGAAGAGGGGGACCTCGAAGTCCTGCGCGACCGCACGAATGGAAGCGCTGACGACCTGGAGCCGGTGACGGTCGCGACGGCGGGGGGCTTCTTGTCATCCGCGCTTGGCGGGGGAGAACTGGCGACGCGGGGGCACGCCGCGGCTGACAAAATCGACTCTAACGTCAGCACCATTATCCGGGATCTGCGCGACTATTCTGCCTCCGTGAATGACTCGATACACGCCTACGCGGCCAATGAGAACGATTCTGCTGTGTCCTTCGACGTCACCCCGCACGGCAGGAGAGGGCTGACCGGTGCTGACCTGGCAGAGATGAGGGTGGCACAATGACGGTGACCTGGGCCGATATCCAAGAATGGCGCAGCGACTATGTGAACGAGGCGCAGCAGACAATCGAGGACGCGCTACGCACCGCGCGCGAGATTGTTGACGACCTTGAGTATGCCGCGAATGACATCCGATCCGAGGGGCAGGGGCCGGACCAGATGCGTCAGCAGCTCTCCGCGATCCAGGACAGGCTGGACTCGCGCATCAACGAACTCACCGAATATGCGCTGGCGACTGCGGAGCTGCACGGGTACGTGAGTCGCGTCGTCGCAAAGAGGGAGTCCGCGTGGGAGGTTGCGGCAGAGATCGGTGCCACGATCAGCGAATCTGGCCAAGCGAAGCTGGACTTGCCCGAAAGCGACAAGACCTTGGTGCTGCTGTGTAAATTTGATGATCTACGTAACGCCGTTGCTGACGCGCTCATGATTGCAACTGAAGCAGAGGACATCGTGGGACCCAGGTACAAGGCCCTGGCCAACGGTGAGTACGTCATGTCCGAGGGACGCCACTCCGAATCCGCAGGCCTGGCCAATGACGCCGACCCCTCGTGGAGTCCAGAGGAAGTGTCTGCCTGGTGGGGTTTGCTCTCCGAGTTTGAACGCTCGGCGCTCATCAATAGGGACCCTGAAAAGTACGGGAATCTGGACGGCATCGACATGGCAACGCGGGCGAAGGCAAACGAGCTTGCGCTTCTTGGACCCAAGAATCTGGCGGGAGAGCATATTCCAGGAGCTGGGTTGTTGGGGGAGGCTGAGAACGAGTATGGGCGCCTAGAGGAGGCTGTCAACACTGCGATCAGGACGGGTGCTGGAAGCCCGATGCACCTCAATACTCTCATAAAGCAGAAGGACGACGCTTGGAAGCGTCTACAGGATCTGAGAGCTCTTCGCGACCAGCTGAGAGACGATGACGTGACGCTCGTTGCGTTGCAGCCAGGCGCGCCAGGAGAAAACGTCCGTGCTGCTCTTGCCATCGGAGACGTCGATCATGCGGACCATGTCGCTACGCTCGTTCCGGGAAGGACCACCAATTGCCGTGATTCCGCTGGTCTGAATGTTGGCTATGCCCAGAATCTGAGAGCTGCTGCGGCTGAGCAAGGAAAAATTGATGAGAGCAAGGTTGCGACCATTGCCTGGATGAACTATCACGCTCCTCAGGCGGGAGCTGATCTGAGTGTCTTGGTCACCGACCGTGCTGAGGCGGGGGCGGCACCCCTTAGGAACTTCATGACGGGCATACACACGTGGCGTTCAGAGAGGGGAATGGACGTGCATCAAAGCGCGATTACGCATTCTTACGGGTCCACGACAGGAGGCTTCGCAATGCGTGATATTGGAGAGGGCATTGTTGATGACTTCGTGTATACGGGATCTCCGGGTGCGGGTGTGTATTCCGTGGAAACCCTTGGTGTTGACAAAGAGCATGTCTGGGTGTCGGGGATTCCCCATCTTGATGGGGTCCTGGGAAAGGGGTCGTACTGGAACTTCGGTTGGGATCCCAGGGACCTCGAAGGTATTGGGCATTTGTCAGGAGATGCGACTGGCGCGCGAGGGTATACGGCAGGTGAGGGAGATCCCTATGCCAATCACTCCATGTACTTTGTGGCACCAGATGATGACAATAAACAAAATAATGCACTGAATGACCTTGGTGCAGTGATTGCGGGGACTAAGGAGCGGTGATGAGACAGAAGATGCTGTTCTGTCTTGCGGTTGTCTCTCTGCCTTTCCTCGTGACGTCGTGCCTGTCGGATGATGCCGACGCTTACTTTGGGTACAACGAGAGGAACGTTCCCATGTTGGAGCGCCAAACCATGGAGGCGTATCTCAAGGAGACGCTCCCGCGCTACGCAGACATCGTTGAGGACGTTGCATTGGAAGCTGGCGGGACGGTCGGTACAGCTGAAGAGAGTCGGAGTAGTGCTTGCGGGGAACAGGGCGATAACCTCTACCGTATTAGTTTTGGGCGCTTGTTTATTCCGCTGATTGACTTTGAGGATCTGCGTCGAGCGGTGTGGGAGGGGGCTCAGCGTAACGGTTTCGACTACTCGTCAGATCCGGAGCCCGTAGACAAACTCAAGAAACGACGTGTTCAGGTCACGGATTCGGACGGCTCCTCGATTGAGTTCCTTCACTTTGATAATGACGTTATTTCCGTCAGTATTTCCTCGGGGTGTCGGCCTGCTGAGAAGCCCAATTATCGCAATGGGTACTTCCACGTCCCCGCGGTGCAGGAGTTGTTGCCGGACGTGACGCTTGTTGAGGCCTTTGGAGAGGACGGCAGCGAGAACGCAACGGTATTCCGCCAGGCGAAGCCCGGTGGTGGGCAGTCTGGGAGTTGACGGTGGTGAAGAAGCGGACTGTGGTGGGTGCCGGTTTTGTCGCGGCTGCGGTGATGGCTGTTGTTGTGAGTCAGGTGTGGATTCCGCGCCAGGGTGGGCCTGTGCCATTTGGTGAGCGTCAGAGCCTGGAAGAATACATGGGGCACAACGTGGCGGAGGTGTCGCGTATGGCTGGGCAGGTGGCTGCTGAGAGTGACGGGGAACTGCGGGTTGTTGGTCTGCCGTATGTCCAGACGTGTGGTGTGGGGCAGACGCAGGGGTATCGTCTGCGTGGTTTCACCACGGTGGCTCCGTCGATTTCTTTTGACCGGCTTGAGGAGCTTGTGAAGGCCCACCATCGTGATGGGGTGACGGTAGTGTGGGTGCAGAACGAGTATCAGAAGGATGGGACCAGGAATATCTACCTCAATGATCGTGAGGGTAATTCTGTAAAGTTGAAGTACTCGGAGAATGACATTGTCATGAGTTCTCGCTCCGCGTGTTTGCCGACGGATAAGCCTCTGGATGATCCCGGTCAGTTCGTCCTGCCGTCGGTGGAGGAGGCGTTCCCGGGCATGCACGTGACGATCAGCGACAACACGAACCCGGATCTGCACCCCCTTCCCACGCTCACCCTCGGTGCCCAAGCCGACCCACAGCCTGACGCCCAGAGCGGCGCTCAGTCGGGGGAGTGATGGCATGAGTTCTCGGTGGATGATGGCAGCCACGGCCGCCTGCGCCTCTCTGGTTCTGGCGGCGTGTATTCCGAGCCTGCCGGATGATGCTGAACTGTATTTTGGTCGCAGCAGTGGGAGTATCCCGATCTCCGAGGGGCAGACGACGGAGGTTCACATCAGGGATACCCTGCCCCGGTATCTGGGCATCATCGAGGAGGTCGTCGTCGAGTCCGGTGGCGTGCTAGGAGTCAGTGGCAAGAATCGAGTTGACGGTTGCGCAACGACGGACACGACCGACATGGAAATCCAGTGGATGACGATGTATATTCCTGCGATCGATTATGAGGATTTGCGTCGGATTGTCGTGGAGGGGGCGCAGCGTAACGGCTTCGGATATTCGTGGGATCCGGTACGCAGAGATAAACTCAACTCTCGCACGGTTACTGTCGGGGATGGCTACGGGAATAGTCTGATTTTCTATCACCACGAGGCTCATGACCGCATTATCATTAGTTTGTATTCGGGGTGTATGTTCCCGTCCCAGCCTCTCGATCCGGACGTCCCGCGCTCGTCTTATCCGCTGCCTAGCCCCGAAGAGATGTTTCCGAATCTGACAATCGTGCAGGCCTATGACGATAACGGCGGTGAGAATCCTGAGTTGCGTCCGCAGTCGGGGGGGCAGTCCGGAGCGCAGTCGGGGGAATGAACATGGCAAAGAAATGGACCCCGGCACGCGTGGGTGCGTGGTGCGTCGTGGTGGTGGCCGTGTTGGGTGGGTGTCATGCAGCCAAGTCACGCGATGCTGAGTTCGTTCCTTTTCCTGAGCGTGTGAGCATTGAGGAATACATCAGCCGTCAGCTGCCGGAGATATCGCGCATGGCTGTGCCGGTGGCTGCCGAGACCGGTGGTGAGCTGACGGTGATGGGCCTGCCGTACGTACAGGTGTGTGGCACTGGTGATACCCAGGGGTATCGGGTGGTTGGCTACACCACGGTGGCTCCGTCGATGTCCTTTGAAGGGCTCGAGAAACTGGTGACAGAAAACAAACCCGATTGGGCGGTGGCCGTGCAGGTTGACAGGCAAATCGATAGGGATGCTACTCGGGGTATTCAGCTGATCGACAACTATGGCGGCCTTGTCGAGTTCAAGTTTTCGGAGGAGTCTATCGCCGTGAGGTCGCGCTCCGCGTGTTTGCCGACGGATAAGCCCCTGGATGATCCCGGTCAGTTCGTTCTGCCGTCGGTGGAGGAGGCGTTCCCGGGCGTGCATGTGACGGTCAGTGACAACACGAACCCGGATCTGCATCCGGTTCCTACGCTGACACCGGGTGCTAACGTCACCCCCCAGTCCGGCGCCCAGTCGGGCTCGTAAACCCGCCCCGGCCTCGTCGATACAGGGCAGAAACGGGAAAGGCGGCGAGGCGCGGACAAACCGCGCACCCGCCGCCCCAACCGGTGAAGCTCAGGCCTCCCAGCGCGCCAGGCGCTCGGACAGGCCGACGTAGGTCGCGGGGGTCAGCGCCAGGAGGCGCTCCTCCACCTCGGCCGGCAGACCCAGGCCCGCGATGAACTCACGCATGTCTTCCGCGCCCACCTCGTGGCCGCGCGTCAGCTCCTTGAGGCGCTCGTACGGGTTCGCCATGCCGGTCGCGCCCGCGATCGCGGCGGCACGCATCGCCTGCTGGACGGCCTCGCCGAGCACCGCCCAATTCGCGTCCAGGTCGGCCGCCATGCGCGCTGCGTTGATCTCGATGCCATCCAGGCCGCGCACCAAGTTGTCGTAGGCCAGCACCGCGTGACCGAACGCGACACCCACGTTGCGCTGCGTCGTCGAATCCGTCAGGTCACGCTGCATGCGGCTGGTCACCAGCGTCGCGCCCAGGGAATCCAGGAGCGCGTTCGACACCTCCAGGTTCGCCTCCGCGTTCTCGAAGCGGATCGGGTTGACCTTGTGCGGCATCGTCGACGAACCCGTCGACCCCTGCGCCGCCAGGTTCTGGTGGAAGTAATCCATCGAAATGTACGTCCACGCGTCCGTCGCCAGGTTGTGGGCGATACGGCCCGCGCGCGCCACGTCCGCGTACAGCTCGGCCTGCCAGTCGTGCGACTCGATCTGCGTGGTCAGCGGGTTCCACGTCAGGCCCAGTCCCTCCACGAAGGCACGAGCCAGTGTCGGCCAATCCGCGCCCGGCACCGACACGACGTGCGCGGCCCACGTGCCCGTCGCACCGTTGATCTTGCCCAGGTACTGAGTGGCCTCGACGCGCGTGATCTGGCGCGACAGACGGTGTGCGAACACCGCCATCTCCTTGCCGACCGTCACGGGGGTCGCCGGCTGTCCGTGCGTGTGCGCCAGCATCGGAACGTCCGCCCCGGCCTCGGCGAGGCCGCGCAGCCGATCCAGGAGCGCACGGATCGCGGGCAGCCACACCTGCTCGGTCGCCGCCTTGATGGTCAGCGCGTACGCCAGGTTGTTGATGTCCTCGGAGGTGCAGAAGATGTGGACGACCTCGCGCAGCGACGGCAGCGTCGTGTCCTCGCCCAGCTTGTCGGAGGCCGCCTCGAGGTATTCGCCGATCAGGTACTCGACGGCCTTGACGTCGTGGCGGGTAACCGCCTCGAACTCGCCCAGGCGCTTGA
>ERZ773057.48-NODE-48-length-59436-cov-24.294808_pt1 | contig 59436 bp, 58 predicted proteins | sample MGYA00580629_ERZ773057 | MGnify/ENA primary metagenome ERZ773057 (study PRJEB29015, sample SAMEA2738143) | human oral metagenome | biome: human oral; feature: human-associated habitat; material: saliva | place: China | collected 2163 ...
CTTTGATCATGGTTTTCTCGTTCATCCATTCCCGGTAGATCGTTGAAAACTCGTGCAGTTGCACACCCCACGCGGCGGCTTCATCCAGTGTGGTGATCCGGGTCAGTTTCAGCGCAAGTCGGTAGATGGTGCGCCCGGCATCGGTGCGTGGGTTGGTGGTGGTGTAGCGGCGGACCACGCGTTGGGCGTGGACGAGGCAGCGTTGAATTTTCGTAGTCGGCCAGCACTTTTTGATTGCGCTGTATGCGCCTTGGCCGCCGTCGATGACGGCGATGAGTGGGGCTTCGATGCGTTCAAGCAGCAGTTGGTAGTCGCGGGTGGTTTCGTGTTTGCACCAGTGCCAGGCGATCACGTGGTCGATGGTCGCCGCGACGATCAGGCAGCCACCGGCGGTGTAGGTGCCATCGAGAAATACCTGGTCGTAGATCCGCTTGTGGTGGCCGGCGGTGGGGTCAGGCACATCAACGAGCCAGCACCACTTGAAGCGCCGCTTCATGGTGGCGCGGCTAACACCGTTTCGTTTGGCTAGGTCGTCGAGTGATATTGCGGTGGTGCAATGCTCGATGAACTGGGTGAACACTGCCGCGTTGGTGATGTCGTTTCGACGTTTGACGCTGGAGGCGCCGCATTGTTTGCAGCGCCATCTGGTGGTGCCTTTGCTGGTGGTGCCGTTGCGTTTCATTTCACCGCCGCAGTGGCAGCGTGGTTGGTTCTTCGACATTGCGACACCACACCACGCCGCGCATAGCACATCACGGCTGCCACACCGAGGATTTCCCGTCGGGGGCTAGATATATGCTTCCGGAGCATATACTTTCCGGAAACCTACAGGTCAATCCGTGAAAATCCGCGATTCCGGACACACTTTTTGACCCTTAACCCGGCTCCTCCTCCGAGCCTCGGTTGAGCCCCTCAATCTGCCCGAGAACTCGACGCTCGTACTCAGCGACGCTCTCGCCGTTGCGCACCGTTCCATCGAGCCGCTCAGCGCTCTTGTTGATCGACCGAGAGTGATCGACCTTGACGCGAGGCTTGCCGAGCTTGATGCCCGTTCCGATCTGCGGTTGGATCATCGTTCTCACCTCCTTCCTCACCTGAGTTCCTCGTAGACCCATCGGCTCACCCGCAGGACTACCCAGATGAACAATGCTGCCCCACCGAGCGTTGCAGCAGCGATCAGACCCTTTGCCCACCATGCCGAGGTCGCAGAGAACGAGGCCCATGCCCAGCCGAAGAGTGGGCCGATGCCGAACATGCTTCCCAGGCCCCATACGAGCCCGCCGACGAGCAGGAGCGAGGCGAACAGCGGTAGCACAGCAAGGGCGAGCCGCGAGATACCGACGAACGTCACCCGGCGTTCGATCCCTTCGAGCATCCGACTAGCCTCGTCGAGCTTACTGATCCCCTCAGCAACCGCCTTGTGAGCCTTACTGACCGTCTCATCGACCTCTTTACGGACTTCTGAGAGCCTTTCAGCCCCGAGTGTGCCCATCTCCTTACGGAATCCCTCAAGATCGCTCTTGAGGCCGTCTACGGGTTCCTGAACGGCTTGATCGAAGTGTTCATTAACCTTCTTCGCAATCCAACTGCCTACACTCTTAAGCCAGGCCTTTGCCTTCTCATCGTCAAGTACTCTCGATTTCGCATGTACCTCCTCGGCAAGCTTCTCAGAAGTCGAAGTCAAAGTCGTCATTTGTTCGGTGATCCGCTTCATCATCGAGTGCGCTTGCAGCTCGGAGGCGCTCACTTCGCTGCCGTCGCTCAGCTTCAGGACGCGCTTGTCGCTCACGGTCTCCCCGAGCTCGCTCAGCAGCTTGCTGTGCTCGTTCAGCGTCTTCTTGATCGCGTTGATGTCGTTCGTCAGCGAGTCGGCTTCTGAGGCTTCCGAAGTCGAAGTCTTGGAGGTCAACACGAGCATTAGGCTCACCTGCGCCTCCTCGATCTTCTTTATTCGCTCGCTCTGCGAGGTCAACGTAGTAATCAAGACCTGGAGCAACTCCTCGATCTTGCTCAACTGCTCTGAGTTCTGCGAGCGCTGCATCGAGCTGGCGGTCATCTTCTCCATAGCCCTTGACATCTTCTTCTTCCTTTCCTAGCTTAATGAGGTCTTTCATGGTGTTGTGGAGAGCACTCCACTGGTAATCAGCACCGAGCTTGCGAGCCGTGCACGCGGCCTTCGAACGACCGAACCGGCGCACCTCGCCATTGTCATCAACGAGGGCATACGTGACGCTCGGATCACGACCCTCAGCCTCGCTCTTTGCACTGGTCTTCTTCTCGATACTCACACCGTGCTCGCGAGCGACGGCGCACAGCGAATCGAAATCCACCGAGCGAGAATCAGCCAGCGCCTTATCGACACAATCAGCGAGGAACTCTCTCCACGTGCTCTTATCGAGCTGATCAACAGTCAAACCCTCAGCGCTCTTACCGGAACGCGATCTGTTCACGTCATGAGCGAGTTCGTGAGGCTCCAAGACCTGCAATCCCATCTCTTGCATGATCTTGTCGTTAGCCTTTTTCAAGACCCAATGAGCAAGACCGTTCTCTCTCGCTGCTTTCCCCGTCACGAGATCCACGTTCGCGATTGTGATATGCGCGTGTGGGTTGCCCCCGTCGCTGTCGAGATGCACAACGACATCGCACGGCGAGTTCGGTGCAACCTCCTTCGCGAGTGCATAGGCAGCATCAGCAACGATCATCGGGGTCATCGGATCACGAGGATCAAGCTCGTCCTTTGAGAACGACTGGATCACCATGAGCGCTTGGTTCTTGCGCCCCGTGCCCTTCAACATTGACTCGATAGACGCAATCGCGTCGTACGCGTTACGAAAGTCCGAACGCCATGCAGCCGCACGTGAATGTTTCACGTCAGCCGGTTTCCCGTAGTGCGCATACATAATCGCCGCTGCTGCTCGCACCGTTGTTGTCTGCTTCGTGATACTCATGCGCTCAACTCCTTCGCTATCGCGAGGAGTTCCGCAGTCACACGCCTCAGCTCGTCGATCTGTGGCGCAACACCAGCCCACCCTTGCCGGGCGATCTGGTTAACGTTGACGCCTACGGCGTTAACCTCACCGTTCAATCGCAACAAGTCGCGATTGACCAGCTTCGGCTCAGGCGCGCCGTCGAGGTAATCGACGGCGGCCCGAATCGCCCCAGACTCACTGAGTCCGTAGCGATTAGCAACGCGAGTGAGCTGTGCAGCTTCTCTTTCAGAGAACCTGACAGTCACACGCGACTCGCGAGACTTACGCCTCGCGATCCTCCGGTCCCCACCCCGAACTTGGTCTTCGACCTCGTTCGTTGCGGCGACCTCCGGTTGGACAGGCGTACTCTTAACGCTCGTCTCATCTGAGTCGAGCTTCAGGGGTGGTACCGCCTGTCGGCCAGCAGACGTCCTGTCTGACGACAGTCCGTGCTGGCCAAAGGGTGGCGTCCCGCCCCCTTTGGAAACCCCCCTCGCGTTCACGACGACATTCATCATTGTTCTCCACCCCAAACGGGCTGAGAACCTGACTCATTCGTCGCTCCGCTGTTCGCCTCACGGCGACGCGCGGCTGCCTTAGCAGCAGCACGCTTACGCTTCGCGTTTTGCGCATCAATCTTCGCCTTCGCTCGATTCATAAGCGCAGTAACGCTCACCTGATCGTCGTTCTCATTTTCGTTGTTCTTGATCTCGTCAAGAACACTCAAAATCGCCTCTGCAAGACGCGCACGTTCCTTCGCTTCAGCAACGCGCTTCTTCTCCTTCAGACGCTCGACTCTTTCACGAGCGGCTTCAATTTCCTTATCGAGATTCGCCACGATGATCTTCCTTTCGTAATAGTGAAGTGATGCCGGTGCCCATCCCGGCTGAGGGCAGAGCCGTTTGGCTCTCGGGTCTAATCAGGGGTCAGTCGGCGATCCGCTGACCCGCCTCTTCGAGCAGTTGCTCGATCTCGGCGCGAGCACTCTCGCCATCAGAAGAGGCAATGGTGGTCGCGTCGATGATGGCCTGCCTCGCCTCAAGTGCAGGCGCAAGGTTTTGTCTCATTGCTGCGCTCTCGATGGCAAACCGCTCGTCCTCGGAAAGACCGCGAGACTGTTCAATGACGTTCCTCAGATTCATTCGGAACGTGCCCAGTGAACGGTACTGCTCGAACGCTCCCTCGCCGAGCACGCCCTGGTTCACCTGCACGGCCAACTCGTCGGCGTTCACCGCAAGGATGATCGGCAAATACGACTCAACGAATGGCTTGCTCCGTCGTCCATAGAAGTCTTTCCAACCTGCGATCAGCGTCGCAAGCCTGTCCTGGAAGTAGTCCGGCGAGCAGCAACCGGCAATGACCACGTGCTTGTGAAGCAGTTGCGAGGGGCCGTACCGGGTCTCGATCAATGTGCGGCTAGGAAACAGCGCCACAAAAGCTCGTGCACGTTCCCCGTCGCTTCCGAAGGGCTCGCGCAAGTCGAACGGATCGTCGATGGTCGCGTGGATGACAGGCTCACCGTCGTAGAGGTCGAAGGTCGAGATGAACTCAAAAACGTTGCTGCGTCCCTCGGCGAGGGCCTCAGCGAGACCCCTGCTCAAGGTCTGGACCGCGTAGTAGTCCTCGCCGTAGACGTAGAAAGCGATCCTCTGCGCGGTCGGGTCCTGCTGCGCCAGGTACATCGCCCGCAAACGGCGCAGTTGTGACTCCGATCGCGCCCCTCGTCTCAGTGCCTCACGGACGCTAATCTCACCCGAGGCAACCTGCTGGACGAGACCGCGCGACTTCTGGCGTGAAGTGCCAGACAACGCCTCCTTGAGGGCCATCTCGCGCAGGAACTCCTGCCAGTCCCACCCCGGGACCGCATGGAGGTCAGAGGGCTGGTAACGGGCCTTACCCGCAGCCTGCGAGTCCTCGTCGTCGTGGAGGAGGTACTTCACACACGCGGCGATACCCTCTTTGCCCCGCTTGATGCGGTCGAACTGCGTCGAAGGTAGCGAGAACCAGCGCGAAAGCGTCTCCAGACCCGGGTCACGCTCGCACCAGAAGACGCAGTGCAGATTGTCCGTTGTCTCGTCGCGGTCGTGGAGAATCCAGACCCAGCCCTTGATGGTTTTGTGGGCGAGGCCCCGCTCAAGGAGCGCGACCGAGTAGCCGGATTTCAGGTGTGTGGTGAGCTGGAACGCTCGGACGGGAGCGGTGGAGTTGAGGAGGTCAATCGTGGTCATGAAAGAACCCTCCCCACGCTGACAGAGGGGCAAAAAAGTACAAAAGTACAGACGAGTACAGCGGCTATTCCTTGGTAGAACCCCTTATCTGTACGTACGCGTGCGCGCGGAATTCGTTGAGATGCCAACGTTTCCGGGGTGCGTACGAGCCAAAAAGTACAGTGCGTACAAAAAAAGTACACTTTTTCAGACCAACCGCTTCTAGGCTGACTAAAAAAGAAATCTGCTACACGAAAATCTGCTACATCGACGAGTTTCGCCTGAGATACCAGGCAAAACCGTATAGCAGATTTTTTGAGCAGATCTGCAACATCTACTACACGGAAGCGTTTTGCCTGGTAGACGAGCCAATCGTGTTGGCCGCTGATGTAGCAGTTCTTGAGCAAAACCGCTACATCCGGTCTAGAGGGGGTGCTGGAGTTCATCGCTGGCCCCCGGTCACGGTCCGATGAGCCTGCATGAAGTCAAGCAGGTCCTTGAGTTGATAAGCGACGGACCCACGACGACGGCCCTGGCCGTCCAGGTCACCGCCCAGGTCATACTTGAGATAGGATGGCCCCTTGCCCAGGCTGCGCCAGTTCGTCAGGGTCTTGGCAGAGACGCCGAGAAAAGCAGCGGCCTCAACGGGGGATAGAGCGCGCTCATCGTCGAGCGTGGCAGAGGTAATAACAGAAGCAGTAGGCATAGCAAAGCCCTTTCCCTGAGTAGGAAAAGGGCTTGTCACCGCCAGTTAAGGTCGGAAGCCCTTGTTCAACACCGCACGGGGTGTGTTGCTGCCCATCGGTGGGCGCGGCTCAATCGTTCGGCACCTTCCATCCCGTCGAGGAAGATGTAAGAGTTCGAAAACTCTCAACCAGACAATCTCATACTGGTCCAGGCTAATCCCCTCACCCCGGAGATATCGAGGTGTGCCAACCCTCATGGGATCGGCCCGAAGGACTTGCTCCGATCCTAGCATACCCCACCAAATCCCCGCAACTCCACCTCACTCCCACTTGAACCAGGGGAACAGCGTATCTTACAATGGAGGTATGACAGAACCGGCAACAAAGAAGAAGCGAGTGGCCCGTGTCGTGCTCTCACCCGGCCAGCACTCCATCGACCGAGCGACCCCAGTCCCCATCAACGGCGGTTTCCGCCTCCAGTGGCGCATTATGTTGCACGACGGGCGCACGGTCCACATGAAGAGCCAAGCCCCTACGAGGGCAGAAGTGCGAACCAGGGCACGCGCCAAGGCCGCCGAACTGCTCCGGACCTCCGGAACCTCCTCGTGGTCCCTGCGCTCGCCCGTGGCTGAGTACATGGAGAAAGTCACCAAGCCCGCGATCGAGTCCGAGCGTCTCGCTGAGGCCACACGAGCACGCTACTGGCTCTCCTACAGGCTGCTCCTCGGGGAGTGCGGCTCCGACGAGAAAGGCCACCGTCACCGACACGCCCTCAAGGGGCTGTCCATCGAAGCGGCGATGAGGCCCCGCGCGCTCAAGGAGTGCCTAGAGGAGATCGGGCGGCTGCATGGGGCCAAGAACGTGAAGCACGCGAAGTTGGTCGCCTCGAAGTACCTCGCCCGACCACTGAAACTGGACGGCCTGTTGCAGTACAACCCGCTGGCCGATCTGGACCTCGACCTGTCGAGATCCCGCAAGCCACCCGTCCAGCGTGGCGGGCACGCTCTCACGCGGGAGGAGTATCGGAAGGCGATCGACTGGCTGCTTACCCAGGACCCTAAGGCGGTGGAGAAGCCCAGGCGCGGGCGCTGGACTCTTGAGGACCGGATTGCCGAGCGCCGGGCTCTGTTGGAGTTCGTCCTCACCCAGGCCGCCACGGGGATGAGGACCTCAGAGATCGGTAGGCGTCCCGTGAGCGAGGTCGAGTTCGACGGCAACGGGAACGTGGTGTTCGTCCTCGGGGAGGCCGCTACCAAGACGAGGCGGGCTCGCCGCGTGCCCGTGCTCGATGACCGAGTAGCGCGGCTGCTCGTGGAGAGGATCGAGGGATTGCCCGAGGGCGCGTACCTGTTCGGCGCGCCCACCGATCCGATGAAAGAGTGGCTGCCTAGAAACAGGGACCGCAAACTCGCAGCCCTCTACGAGGAACTGGCCGAGGCGTGCGGCATCGAGATGTTCAAGGTCGAGCGTGGGCACTCGTGGCGAACCACGATCAACAGCATCCTGGCCGACACTGTGCCCGAGGACCAGCGGATCCGCCTGCTGGGGCACACGAGGGAGATCAACAGGTCTCACTACACCGACGCGCGCGAGGTCGAGGCCCTCAAGGCGGCGGCCTCCCAGGCCCTCACCTCATCTTGAAGAGTATCTTGACCCATGGGATTACGGGGGTTTCATCGGGTGCTGACGGGAAAAATGAAGACGGAGAAAACATTGCTATCCCGCCAAAGACCCGCAGTACCCTAAGGGTCCCTACGAATTGAATACCCTTCTCAAGGGGTCGTGGGTTCAAATCCCGCCAGCCCGACAGTTAATCAGGATCGGTTTTCCGATCCTGATTTTTTCATTTTCAGCGACCTTTTCGCGTGAAGTTTTACGCCCAATTGACGGCTCTAGCTTCCACTCTGATCGCAGGCAAAACGGCTGTGCAATTCCTACGAACTGTGAGATGTTCACGCATATTCAACGAAAATTACTGAAGAAATGCTGTGAATGAGTGCACTTTATGCTGTTACGCATGTGATAAATGTGTATAGTGTTACGAAAGTGACTAACCATCATCACTGACGGAGTTTATCTATGCGAGTAGTTTCCCTGACAGCAAGTGCTGCATTCTTAAGCCTTGTGTTCCCACAAGGAACAGCCTTGGTGAATGCGCCTACTGGCGATCAGCAGCTCGCCCTCACAGGGACGACAACAAGTAGCGAACGGCCCGTACAAAAGATCACTCTCACGCGTTCGCAAGGTGAACCTACCCGCGTTGCCCAGGCAGGCCTCGAGAATGTCGGAATTGGAAACGGACATTCTTTAAAACGTTTCTCACGCACCACACTGCAGTCCCAGGGCACATCTTCTTTTGATCCTAGTGATAATGCAGCAATCTTGACTGAGCCCATCTCTGTCAATCCTTTCATGGTCACTGGTTTGTCCTGGAGTGGGCAATCCATGCTTTCTGCCAATACCCAGATGTTTATTCGGGTTCGCGAGAATGGCCGGTGGAGCCAGTGGTACCTCACTGATAATGATGGGGGAGCGGGAAAAGATCACGCTGATGGTACTGAAGCGCGCGGTGGTACTGATCCTTTCATTACCGCGGGAGCAGACGCGATTCAGATTCGCGTAACTGGAGACGAAAAGGATCTTCCAGCTGATCTCGAAGTCGCAATGATTCCCGATAACCCGCAGGGTGAAACAACTGTGGCAGAAGACGATGTTGTGACAACCGCTGCAGAAGGCACAGATATTAACCCAGAGTCCGTGCAGGCCGAAGGGAGCCATTTAACTTCGCTTATTCAGCCTGATCAGAACGCTGAGGCTGACAGTAATAGCGCAGTGCCTGAAGCTGGATCGCCATCTTCTGCGTCAAGTGGGGACACTTACGAGGAGGCAACAGAGTCTGTTTATCCGGGAGTCGGTAGTGGAAGCGCAATCGGTCGCAGCGGCGCACAGCTCAGTCGTGCTTTCCCCGCAACCGTTCAGCCCAACGGGCTACCCGTTGCTGTAACCAGCAGGAGTGGTTGGGGAGCGGATGAATCCTACCTTGACTGGGATCCGGAGTATTTTGCAGCGAGCCATGTCGTTGTTCACCACACTGCGGGCACGAACAACTACACAATGGATCAATCAGCATCGATTGTTCGCGGAATCTATCACTATCATGCAGTCACTCTGGATTGGGGGGATATCGGGTATAACTTCCTCGTCGATAAGTGGGGGCGCGCCTTCGAAGGCCGAAAAGGGACACTTTCATCACCGGCTGGCAAGATGGTTGCTGGCGCCCACGATCAGGGTTTTAACTCCGGCACGATGGGGATCTCGATGATGGGAACCTATCAATCCGAGGCGCCATCTCAGGCAACCCTCAATACTGTCGGTGCTCTTGCAGGATGGCAGTTAAGGCGTGCAGGAGTGTCAAATATGTCTGAGTCTGCTGGCTTTAGGCCCAAGGGATCGAACCCGAAGTATCAGGCAGGCACTTACATCGATCTTGCCCGTATTTCCGGCCACCGAGACACCTATCCGACGAGTTGCCCGGGAGATGCCGGGTACTCGAAGCTTCCAACAATTCGTCAGATTGCGCAAAACGGGGCACAGGCTTCCCGTTCGGTTTCTGACTCAGCGAATGATCGATCAGCTTCCTACACAGTGAAAGGTGCGATCTGGGGGCTGTGGAATGACAATAAGTCACTGATGGGCAATGCCAAATCGAATGAAGAAGCAAGTGCTCCCGGGGTCTACCAGCTGTTTGACCGAGGGACCGCTTACTGGACCGAAAAGACTGGCGCCCATTTTGTGTCCGGATCAATTTTTCGCGCATACGGTGACAACCGTTACGAACGCGGGTTCTTAGGATTTCCAACGAGTGACGAGTATCCTGCAGGATCTGGACGCGCGCAAGAATTCCAAGGTGGAACAGTTACATGGACTCAAAATGCCGGTAGCCATACGCTTCGCTATGGCACTGGTATTGCTAACGCTTTCATTGAATTAGGTGGCGCGAAGATTTTGGGTGCTGCTACATCCGATGAGACTCGTTCTGGTAGCGGTGTTTTCCAAGTGTTCGAAAAGGGGACCGCCTACTGGACAGCGGAAGCCGGTACCCACTTTGTAAGTGGAGAGATCTTCAAAGCATACGGACAAGCAGGGTATGAACGCGGGTCATTAGGCTATCCGTTAAGCAACGAATACTCCACGAATTCGGGGCGTATTCAGGAATTCCAAGGTGGTGTCATTACCTCCTCAACTTCAGGAACCTACACCCTGCGTTATGGCACTGGTATAGCAAATGCATTCCGTGAAATTGGCGGGGTAAAAGTTGTCGGTTTACCGCGTACCTCCGAGACCCATTCCGGTAAGGGCGTCTATCAAGTATTCGATAATGGAACGGCATACTGGACTCCTCAAGGCGGTACTCATTTCGTACGGGCGGGGATCTTCAACGCCTATGGAAGCAAGGGATACGAACGCGGTTTCCTAGGTTTCCCCGTCAGTGACGAGTACTCGGCAGGCTCCGGTCGCGCGCAGGAGTTTGAAGGCGGCGTCATCACATGGAGCGCGAGTGCGGGAACCTATGTCTTGCGCTACGGAACTGGTATTGCAAACGCATATCGAGAACTTGGCGGTGCACGCTTCTTGGGCGTTGCAACTACAGCTGAGACGCCTTCAGGTAAGGGAGTGTTCCAAGTTTTTGACAAGGGCACTGGCTACTGGAGTGCAACAAGCGGTTCACACTTTGTGCGCGGACAGATCTTTGCAACGTACGGCCGAGCTGGATACGAACGCGGAAGCTATGGGTATCCCACCAGTGATGAATTGTGGTCCGCAGGCACTCGAGTTCAGTACTTTGAGGGCGGGAGAATCGCCTCATAACTCAGTCCTAGTAGCGTCGATGAGGCAGTAGCGGCCTACACGCAAGAAGGGACGTATATGAGCACAATCCTCAGGTATAAAAATCGAGCTTTCGAAAGAAACAGATGATTGAGCTCGCTTGAATATGCGTAGGTAAAACTAGTGGTGTGGCCTCCCCAGCGGGGAGGCCACACCACTACTCATCTCCGTCAGACTAACGACGGCGACGCTCGCGTACACGCACCGAAATCTGGATGGGGGAGCCCTCAAATCCAAAGTCTTCGCGCAGACGACGCTCAATAAATCGACGATATCCGGGATCCAAGAACCCGGTCGTGAAGATGACGAAACGCGGAGGCATGTTCGACACCTGAGTCGCGAAGAGAATTCGAGGTTGCTTTCCTCCGCGCAGAGGGTGCGGATGCGCTGCAACCAGTTCGCCCAAAAAGGCATTCAAACGACCAGTCGGAATGCGCGTTTCCCAGCTCTCGAGAGCCGTATCCATGGCGCGCGTGAGGCGGTTGATATGCCAGGTGGTCTTCGCTGACACGTTAATTCGCGGTGCCCATGAGACTTGAACAAGCTCTCGTTCAAGCTCTGAACGAAGCTGGGCTTGGCGTTCTTCATCAACCAAGTCCCACTTGTTATTGATGATGACGACCGCACGGCCGGCATCGACTGCCTGCTGTACAACTCGAATATCTTGCTCTGTCAGCGGCTCTGAAGCGTCGAAAAGAATCAACGCAAGTTCTGCCTTCTCAAGGGCGGCTTGGGTTCGAATTGACGCATAGTAGTCAGCACCCGTTGTTCGGTGCATCTTGCGGCGAATGCCCGCGGTATCGACGAACCACCACTGCTGACCGTCAAGCTCAATGAGCTCATCAACTGGATCACGAGTCGTACCGGCAAGCTCGTTAACGACAACGCGTTGAGAACCTGCCAGAGCATTGAGCAGCGACGATTTACCAACGTTCGGACGTCCGATCAGAGCAACTCGACGGGGACCACCCGACGGCAACGGCGTAGCCACTGAAGACACTTCAGGAAGCACAGCCATAACTGCATCGAGCAGATCACCGGTACCACGGCCGTGAAGTGCGGAAATAGCGTAGGGTTCACCCATACCGAGTGACCATAGGTAGGCAGCTTCAGCTTCTTGCATCGCAGAATCAACCTTGTTCGCGGCTAGAACGACGGGCTTACCGCTCTTACGAAGCATAGAGACGATACGTTCATCCGTATCTGTCATGCCAACAGTCGCGTCGACAACGAACAGTACGGCATCTGCCAGATCAACCGCGATTTCTGCTTGTTCTGCGACCGATCGATCAATGCCCTTGACATCAATTTCCCAGCCACCAGTATCAACAAGAGTGAAGTGACGACCTGCCCAATCGGCAGGATAGGATACGCGGTCTCGCGTAACACCCGGGGTGTCTTGAACAACCGCTTCACGTCTGCCGATAATGCGGTTCACCAATGTTGACTTGCCGACGTTGGGGCGCCCGATCACTGCCAGAACAGGAAGACCGAATTCGCTGTCCTGAGAATCAGAATTCTCGAATTCTCCGTTGAGCAGGGCAAGATCTTCGTCATCAAGCTCAAACTGGTCAAGGGAGTCACGCATCGCGCGTGCACGAAGCTCTGCTTGACCTTCGTCGAAGGCTTCTGTGTTCTCGAGGTATTCTTCAGTCACGTCCATATCCTATCGGTAGTCGGTGATGACAAGCGCGTTACAGGCGCGCGCGAATGTCTTGTTCCAACACTTCACGAGCGACGGGAACATCGTTATAGACGTGCTTGATTCCCTGGATATCTTGATACCATTCGGCACCCTTTCCGGAAATGACGACGATGTCTCCCTCATTTGCCGCGAGAATTGCCTGACGGACTGCGTCGCGGCGGCATGTGGTTACTTCAGTAACGTCATGGAGATCAGGACGAACACGCCGAATTCCATTGAGGAGTTGCTGGCGAATAGATGAGGCATCTTCAGTACGCGGATTCTCATCGGTGACCCATAAAACATCGGCAAGCTGAGCAGCGATTTCTGCTAGAGGCTCACGTTTCGTCGCGTCGCGATCGCCATCGGTTCCAAACACTAAAACGAGCTTGCCACGAGTTAACTCGCGGACGGATTTGAGGGTCCAATCGAGTCCCTCTGGGGTATGTGCAAAGTCCACAATGACAAGTGGTTGTGCGCCTGGATCAGGATTGACGGAGGTCATACGACCGGGAATCTGTTCCGCACCTTCAAGGGCGGCAACTGCAGCTTCGAACTCACATCCCAACTGCAATGCTGCAACCAGTGCAACGACGGCGTTTTGGACATTAACTTCACCGAGCATCGGCATGCGAATGAGGCGTTCATCGCCCTGAGGGGTCACCAGATCAAAGGTGACAGCGGGGATTGCACGATCGAAGTTGATGCGTCGAACAGTCCAATCGGCCTCGCGATGGGAAAAAACCGAAACTGTAGTAACGGGCACTTCGCTTTCTTGAGCCAAACGAAGGCCCCACTCATCATCAATACAGACGACACCGCAACGCGAGTGCGCCGGAGTGAACAAACTCTTCTTGGCCTCGAAGTAATGCTCCATGTCACCGTAGTAATCCAAGTGATCATGTTGAAGATTCGTGAACGCAGCGACATCAAAAATAATGTCATCAACACGGTTCAAGCTCAGCGCATGCGCTGACACCTCAACAATCGCTGCGCCACAATCTTTTTCGCGAGCAAGAGCAAGAATTCGCTCGACTTCAGGGGCCTCGGAAGTGGTTTTCTCTGAATTGATGACGAGGTCGCCAACGCGAATCTCAACAGTCCCGCACAGTGCAGGATCGTTAAAACTACTGCGCAGAATCGAACGTAGAAGATAAGTCGTTGTGGTCTTCCCATTTGTTCCCGTTACGGCAGCAGTTTTGAGTGCCGAGGCCGGATGGCGATAGATATTCGCCGCGATAGTTGCGCTCGCACGACGCGGATCCGCTACGACAACAATCGGAATATCTGGGTTCATGTCACGTGCGCGCTTGGATCCTTCGCGATCTGTAACAACTGCTGAGGCACCTGCTTCGACGGCTGCGTGGAGGAAGCGAATACCATGTTGGACCAGTCCCGGAATCGCAACGAAAACCCAATGATCGTCAATATCAATCGACGAAACACTGACACCAGAAACGGGCAGTTCGGTATCGGGGCACAGCGACCAATCAACCTCCTGAACCCCCTCGAGTGCCTCAGAGAGCGGAATTGGTGACGTAATCGGACGAATATCGTTGGCATAAGTCATAACTTTTAGGGTATCCGCTTGCTTTGCGAAAAGCTTCTTCATCGACACGTCAACACAAAATTTCTCTAAAATGAGGGCATGTATGTCCTGACTCGTGAAGATGCACGTCACCGTTCAGCCGTTGTTACAGTCCGCCACATTGATGTCACACTTCACCTCGAAGAAGCGGCAACTGAGAAAAGTTCGTACCGCGTTCTCTCGCGCATGACCCTTGTCAGTGAGGAAGCGACGCTCTTCGTCGATGTCGCTGGCGAAGTCCAAGCAGTTTCAATTGACGATGTTCCTTTAGCACCCGATCAATTCACCTACGACGGTGAACGCCTCGATATCAGCGCAGTTCCGACCAACCGTGAGGTCACGATTAGCGTTGAAGCTGATTGTCGTTTTTCGACAACAGGGGAGGGGCTGCATCGCTATCGCGATCCCGAGGATGGACGCTACTACCTTTACACGCAATTTGAGCCTGAAGATGCCCACCGCGCGTGGCCTTGCTTTGATCAACCTGATATGAAGCCCACGTGGACTTTCCACGTCTATGCGCCTTGCGAGTGGGTTGTCACTTCCAACGGGATTGGAAGCTCAAAGGATTGCGGCAACGGCATCACGCTGTGGGACTTCACCACCACCCCGCCTTTGTCGAGCTACATCACAGCGGTCGTGGCTGGCCAATGGGCGCTCGTTGAGGGAGGGAGCTGGGAAGGAAGCGCAGGCGATGGCAACACTGCAACATTGCAACTTCGCTTGCTCTGCCGCCAGGCATTAGCAAGTTCAATGGATAGCGATGACATCCTAGCTGTCACGCGTTCCGGATTAGATCACTATCACAAACGTTATGGTTACACCTTCCCATGGGGAAGCTACGACCAGATTTTTGTTCCCGAATACAATCTGGGAGCAATGGAGAATCCTGGATGTATCACCTTCAATGAGAACTATCTGAGCCGTGATACGCCGTCGTTTGCACTGGGGCAAAAGCGTGCGAACACAATCCTTCACGAGATGTGCCACATGTGGTTTGGCGATCTGGTTACTCCGGCATGGTGGGAAAATCTTTGGCTCAAAGAGTCCTTTGCGGAAAACCAAGGAACCACAACTGCCGCTGAGGCGACAATTTACGCGGGGGAGTGGGCCTCATTTGCTATTGGCCGTAAAGCCTGGGCATTGGCCCAAGACCAGTACCCGACAACGCACCCTATCGTTGCCGATATCCCTGATATCCCCGCTGCGAAAAACAACTTTGACGGTATTACCTACGCGAAGGGCGCAGCAGTCCTTAAGCAGCTTGTTGCATGGGTTGGTGAAGAAACCTTCTACGAGGGTGTGCGACTGTATTTCCAGCGATTTGCCCACTCTTCAACCGGCCTAGAGGATCTCTTGGGAGCACTGGAAGAGGCCAGTGGCGAAGATCTTGGGAAATGGAAGCACGCGTGGCTCCTCACAACAGGCCCCTCTACTCTTTCGCTCAGCTGGACAAGCGATGATGCAGGCCGTCTGACAGACCTCCATGTACACCAGGAAGGGCTCGCTCGTCCACACAGCCTTGTCATCTCATTCTGGACGGCAAATAACGGTGTTTTGAGAGAAAAGTGCCATTTGCGCGTCCGCGTAGAAGAAGCCGATTTTACCCTTGAAGTTCCTCCGGAGCTTACTGAAACTGGTAGTGCTCAAGACATTGATTTGGTGGTCGTCAATGACCTCGATTTGACCTATGCGATTTCTCGCTTTGATGAGCATTCGATGCGTACTGCACTCGCATACGTGTCGACCATTGACCGTCCTATTACTCGCGCTGTCATTTGGTCCAATCTTTTTAGTGCGCTTCGCGGCGGTGAATTGGATCCACGCGACTACATTCACTCAGCGCTTACCCATATGGCTGAGGAAAGCGAAGATGCCATTTTTGAGCGTCTGCTGGCAACAATCCGAGTCGCCCGCTCGTTCCTTCCTCACAGTTCACGAGATCGTTGCGATCACGAGATCCTGAACACGCTTGCTAAGTTCATGCGTCATGCGTCCCGTGACCGAGGCCGCGCCGCCCTTCGTCTATTTGTTGACGTCTGGATTGCATCCGGAGATGAGACCTACACCGAGGCCGTGCTTGAGCTCGCCCACGGTCGTCACAGCGATCGACTTCCTTTTATCGAGGGTGAGGAAAGCGCATGGGATCTTCGCAGGGCTTGCGCGGCTCGGGGCCTCGTCACTGAGAAGCAGTTAGATTCCTGGCTCGAAGCCTCGCCGACGGGGGAGAACCGTACCCGCTGGATACGCTCGCGTGCGGCGCTTCCGGATGCTGATATTCGTTCGCAGGTTTGGAACGAAATTTGTCACGGATCGGCAATGTCGAACCTTGATTTAAGTGCTTCATTGCAAGGCCTGAACGATTCAACGTGGAGTAGCCCCGGCTATGTCACGCAGTACTTCAATCAGCTGCTCCCATTTTGGAAGAACTCATCAATGGGACTCGGGATTCGTTTTGTTGAGGGCGGTTTCCCGATGTCTATTGATATTGAGTGTCAAAGCCTAGACGAGGATCCAATTGAGGCTGCAAAGATCTGGCTTGACGAGCACTCAGAGGTCGCACCCGCACTTACACGCCTAGTCATTGAGAAGCTCGACGATCTTGAGCGGGCCTATTCCCGTCAGAAGCAGTGGCAATGAGTAATCAGCATGCCTCTTCGTCGTCGGCAGGTAATGATCCCGCTGCATCGATGTCCCTCTTGAAGGCAATCCTTGAGAACCCCTTGGATGCTGGATACGGGACCTATCACGAGAAAGCTAGTCGCGGCGTAACTTCGGTTTTCCATCGGACCGTCACTATTCTCATTGCAATCGCATTGGGCATTGGTGCGGGGTTTGCAATCAGTGGTTTGCGCGCCCAAGCGCAAGGGGATGTGCACTCATCTCTTTTGAGTCATGCTCAGACTCAAACGCAGCAGATCACTCAAATGAGAGATGAAGTTGCGACGCTTCGTACGCATGTGAAAGAACTATCAGCCGAACAGGGACAAAGCAGTATTCACGAAAATGCTGCAACAGCCCTAGCAAATGCTGATACTCAAGTAAGTGGGCCGGGACTGAAAGTTACGCTTACCGATGCTGCAAATGCCGTGTCTTCACGGCAAAGCGGTCAAGGACAGGTACGTGACCAAGATATTCGAATGGTTGTCAATGCTCTGTGGGGTGCCGGGGCTGAAGCAGTTAGTGTGAACGGCCAAAGAATCGGTCCCGGTTCTTTTATCCGAACTGCAGGTTCAGCGATTTTGGTTGACGTCACTCCGATTTCTTCACCGTATACGATCGAGGCAATTGGTGACGCGAATACCTTGTCATTGTCATTGGTTCGTGGCTCAACGGGGGATTATTTGTCCAGTGCAGAATCCCTCACAGGAATTAAACTGAGTGCGCAGTCTGTTAAAGAAATGACGCTCAACGCACGCGATAACCGGTCAACTCGTTGGAGTGAGACCATCGAAGAGGGGCACTAAGGTGTTAGCAGTTCTTGGTCTGATATTTGGAATTGTTGTTGGCGTCCTCATTGACCCAACTGTCCCCACGTGGCTTCAGCCCTTCCTGCCGGTCGCTGTTGTTGCCGGCCTCGATGCCCTTCTCGGAGCGGGAAGAGCTTGGCTTGAAGGGACATTTCAAGACCGCGTATTTGTGATGTCCTTTTTCTGGAACGTGGTGGTCGCTTGCCTATTGGTGTTCTTGGGGACGCAGTTGGGCGTTGGCTCGGCCATGACAACTGCAGTCGTTGTAGTTCTTGGAATTCGTATTTTCTCGAACACTGCCTCGATCCGTCGTTTGATTTTTAAGGCCTAAGAATGGGACAGCACGCGAAGAAGACCCAAGCGACTGCTCAGGCTCAAATGGGTGAAGCGGGGGAGAAGGCAACCGACGACTCCTCGGCAAAACCCTTGGGGGCGCGCCTCAAAGCAGCGATATTAGCGATGCCTCGAGGAACGCATCTTTTACTTTTTGTGATCTGCCTAATTCTGGGGATTGCCTTAGTCACTCAAGTTCGAGCACAACGAACAGACCCGCTCACCTCGCTGAGCCAGGAAGAACTGGTCGAACTCCTCGACAATCTTTCTGTTCAGGAACAAAACCTTCGTGTTGAACGAGGGAAGCTCGAATCCCAAGTCAGTCAGCTTGAGGACGAGTCTCAAAAAGAAGAGGCCGCAGCGAATGCGGCGAAGAAAGCTGAAGAGCAGGCAAAAATTAACTCTGGGCAGGTCGCTGTCCACGGTCCTGGAATCGAGATGGTTATCAGCGATCCCTCACATTCTTTGAGTGCAACTCATTTTGTGATGGCGCTGGGTGAACTCCGAAATGCTGGTTCTGAGGCCTCTGAAATTAACGGCCATCGCGTCACTGTATCGTCAAGTTTCACCAGTGATGGGGGAGTGATCAGTGTGGACGGACAGGCCCTATCAAGCCCATACGTATGGAAAGTCATTGGTGATTCACAGACCATTTCTACGGCTCTAGAGATTCAAGCAGGTAGTGCGGCTCAGATGCGCGCAAAGGGTGCTTCAGTAACAATCACCCAGATGAAAGACCTGAAGATCACCTCGATTTCGACACCCAAATCACCGGAATTCGCAAAGCAAATTGGTTAAAAGCCTTCGCGAACACTAGGCAGCCACACTATACTGTTGCTATTGTCCCTCAGAACTGGAGCGAGTAATGGAAAACCAGAGCCAAGAGTTTGACCCGACTGCAACTTCGGTCTTCAGCCTGAATACTGTTGAGGAAGTCGCTGACGCGCCTATGCCTTTGTCGGCGCGCGATCAGGACGCAGTCAATGCTCTTCCTGCCGGCTCTGCACTTCTCATTGTTCAACGCGGGCCTAATTCGGGTGCACGATTCCTCTTGGATGCGGAAGTAACAAACGCAGGTCGTTCGCCTCGTGCAGATATCTTCTTGGACGACGTCACCGTCTCGCGTAAGCACTGCCAGTTCCTGTCTCGCGATGGCGGACATACCGTCCGCGATTCTGGCTCGCTCAATGGTACTTATGTCAATCGTGAACGTGTTGAGCAGGTTGAGCTCCACGCTGGAGACGAGGTACAGATTGGCAAGTACCGCCTGACCTACCAGCCCTCACCTAACGCACAATGAGTGCGCGCGCTCAGCGCAAGGCCTCGGAAGAAATTGTTGAACCCTGGCCGCGCGGAATTAGTCGTGAGCCAGAGCTGTCGATCGGTCAGCTGGTTGAACGCCTCAAGGCTGAATTTCCTGCCATCACGCAGTCAAAAGTACGCTTCCTTGAAGATAAAGGGCTAGTCGTTCCTGCACGCACTTCTGCTGGGTATCGTAAGTATTCGCAAGCCGACCTTGAACGTCTCCGTTACGTTTTGGCTTCGCAGCGCGATTCCTATTCGCCTCTTGATGTGATTCGTGATCAACTTCGAGCACTTGATGCTGGGCATGAAGTCTCCCGTCGACGTGCGGCCCAGGTCGTTGCTTCAGAAGGCAAAGTTGTTTCTCTGGGGAATCGTCGCTCGATTCCCGCTGCAGACCTTGCTGATCTGACGGGATGCGAGCTTGCAGTGATTGAACGCTATGTGTCTCTTGGTCTGGTTACTCCCGATATTGCTGGTTATTTTCCCTCGCGAAGTGTTCAGGTGATTTTGCAGATTCGTGAGCTCGAGGCCCTAGGAGTTGACGCTCGCACCTTACGTTCGGTGCGTCACGGCGCCGAGCGAAGCGCTGATCTGATCGATCAGACAGTCTTATCCCAGACTCCTCGTGATCGTGCTATTGACCGCGAACGGCAGAATAATCGACGTCTCGAACTAGGGGAGCGGTTTGCGCAGCTTCATCACGAGATGTTGCGAGTAGCTTTGTCGCAATTGACCGACGGAGGGGTGTAACCTTCAACTTGAACTTGAAGGCTCGCCGTGTCGTTCATTGACCGGCACGCTTCAACTTCGTAATCTAATTTCAGTTCGGTCATTCCATAAACCAAGGAGCATTTGTGAGCGCAGAACCGCTGGGTAGCATGCAGGGGCGTCAGCCTATGCTCTTTGGCGATCCCTTGGAGGGCCGCGACGGTGACGATGTTGGTTACCGAGGCCCTGTTGCCTGTGCGGCAGTTGGAATTACCTACCGTCAGCTCGATTACTGGGCACGCACCGGCTTGCTTCAGCCTTCAGTCCGTGCGGCTAAAGGATCAGGATCTCAGCGTCTGTATTCGTTCAAGGACATTCTTGTCCTCAAGATCGTCAAGAAGCTGCTTGACGCAGGGGTATCTCTTCAGCAGGTCCGTACTGCAGTCACTCAACTTCATCGTCGCGGCGTTGACGACCTTGCCTCCATTACCTTGATGAGCGATGGAGCATCGGTCTACGAGTGCACCTCGACGGATGAAGTCATTGATCTTCTCCAAGGCGGTCAAGGCGTCTTTGGAATCGCTGTTGGTCGCGTTTGGCGTGAGCTTGAAGGTTCTTTGGCTGAGCTTCCTAGCGAGCGAGCTGAAGAAAATGTTCTTGTTGACGAACTTGCGGCTCGTCGTGCACTGAAGCGTTCAGTTTCCTAATCACTTTGCCTCAGTTCGCGCAACCGCCGACGTCTCATATGCATATTCACGGGAGAGCGGCTTCATCATTGAGGAATTGTGAAGCTCTCTTCCGAATTCCCATTACTTGACATAATGTACATTATCGGATCGGGGCTAATGTGCTGAGAGCATAGTCAGAACACTGCGCATCCCTTTATCAGCTAAACTTCTACTATTCGATTATTACTGCGGGAGGATCAAGGTGGCAGATCGCGCGTTACGCGGAATGCAAATCGGTGCTAAGTCGATGGAATCTGAAGATGGCGTCGTCTTTGCCGATCGATTCACAGCAAAGTACTTGTGCACAAACGGACACCAATTTGAAGTTCCCTTCGCAAGCGAAGCAACTCCGCCCGCAACATGGGAATGCAAATGCGGCCAAATGGCTGAGCTTATTGGCGAAGCAACGGAAGATGAAGAGCAAAAGCCCGCTAAGCCCGCTCGTACTCACTGGGACATGCTTCTTGAACGTCGTTCGATTGAAGAGCTTAACGAGGTTCTTCAGGAGCAGCTCACTCTTCTTCGCGAAGGCAAGCTGCGCCTAGAGGGCCACTACCGTAAGGGCTGATCGACAGCCTCGTAACTTGACATAATGTGTCCCCGTCACTTTGGCGGGGACACATTATTTTTCCGCATTTTTCAGCGACGAGAAGAGAATTTACGCTTAATACCGTTTTTCGTCACCATGACCAGCTCTTCTACAAAGATCGCACCAGATAGTTTTGATTCCCCGAGTTCTCGTTCATCGAAAGTAATAGGAACTTCGACGATTGTCGCCCCCATAGACTCAGCGAGAGTCGTCATTTCAACCTGGAACCCAAAACCAACCGTTGAAACCTGCTGGAGAATGCCGGTCTCACGTAGCCACGAGGCTCGATGAACACGCAGGCCCGCTGTTGCATCCTTAATTCGAGTTCCCAACCAGAAATTGATATACGCATTGCCTGCACGCGACAGCGCAATCCTCCAGGGTGCCCAGCCATTCGTTTTTCCACCCGGAACCCACCGCGAACCGATGACCATATCAGGTCGATCAGGTCCTGCCATTCGTACAAGTAGTTTGGGCAGATCTTCTGGACGATGCGATGCGTCTGCATCCATTTGGATAAGGAAGTCAAAATCCATTTCAAGAGCTCGTCCGAGTCCCTCGACATATGCAGTTGCAAGACCTGACTTTGCTGGCCGTGTGTACAGATGAAGGTGCGAATCAGTTTTCATGCGCTCTTGGACCCATTCTCCCGTTCCATCAGGAGAAGAGTCATCAACAATAAGAATGTTGAGCTCCGGGAGCACCTGCTGAATGCGTGTGAGAAGGCCGGGCAGAGACTCAACCTCGCAATAGGTGGGAATAACCGCCACCACTCCCCTGCCGGTTTCATACATCATCGAGTCAGTCATCAGCGGCGCTTTCTATGTGAACGAGAAATGTTTTGAAATACGAGTGCAACCAGAAGAATTCCAGTGAGCACCCAGCTAATTTTAGCGGAATACGGCGCAAAATGTGCCGCCCATGTCAATGAGCTTCGAAGAGGCAGGTCGCCAGTAAGAGTTGCTGATTGCATCCGTCCGCTTTGAGAAAGAAGGCTTCCGTTTGGTCTGACAAGGACGGAGTTTCCAGTCGTTGATGCTTGTACAGTCGAACGAGCAAATTCAATCGCTCGAAATTGTGAGATCTGCGCCTGTTGTGCGCCCTCCGCACTGGTCCCAAAGTGATAGTTGTTGGAAGGGATCACAATAATTTGACCACCTGAATTGACGCCTTCAGCAAGGAGATCTTCGTAAGCCACTTCGAAGCAGATTCCAAGTGCAAGAGGAACAGTGCGACCATCCTCTAACTGAACATCAAAACGCGATGAATTCTCCACCGCGTCAAGGTCAATTCCTACCTGGGCCGCCTCGGTTGCAAGCCGCGAAACAAGTGATCGTGCCGGAATATATTCCCCAAAAGGTACCGGAATCTGTTTCCCGTAATAAGATTCGCTGAGTCCAGAATCGGGGTACCAGACCCCCATGTAGTTGTATCGGCGATCCTGTTCTACGCGTGTAATCCCTACAAGGATTGGCGCATTGATGTCCTTTGCCGAGGAAGATATAAGTTCTGCTACTAGTCGGTTATATTTGGGGTCACGGTCAGTTGAAGACTCGCCCCACACGACTAGGTCGATCTTCTCCCCCGTTTGAGCAAGCTCACTGGTCAATCGCGCATGATTTCCAGTGACCTTCCCGATCTGAGCGTAAGTCTCTAGGGCAGGAAGCTCAATATTTCCCTGAATTGCAGCAACTTTGATTGACCCTTCTTCTTGAGAGGCATGCAGGGGAAGTGCCATGGGAATAATGACTATCGCGCACACCGATGCGAAGCACAAAGGCCGCGAATACCAATGTTGATCCTCGCGTGAAAAATCAAAACTTCGTCGTAGGAACACAGCGCAGACGACAACTACAGCGCTCACAAGCACTTCCCCACCCCAAGGAGCAAGACGCCCCAGAGGCGTCGCAACCTGTGGGTACGCCAAATTTCCCCACGGGAAGCCCGACCACGGAAAATGAGAACGAAGTTGTTCTATACCAACCCAAGAAACTGCAGTGACAAACGCCTGCCCCGCAGCAGTGTTCGCCCACGCAAGTCGCATAAGACCACTCTCAAGTGAGGCCCACACAGCGAAGAAAAACGCCTCCACAAAACTCAAAGCAATCCAAGGCAACTTGCTACCGCCTGTCGCCTGAATAGTCCATGGAATAAGCAATAGCCAGAAAGCCATCCCGCAAGTCAGCATATAGGCGAAAGCTCGCCATGCACCGACCCGATCAACACGAGAAAGAACCAAAGCAAATGACGGGATGATCAACAGAGGAAATGAAATATCGGGAAAGGAAGCCCACAGACCAATGCCGGCAATTAAGGACAGCATAAGGTCAATAGTGGTGCCTTTGAGGCCTCGTTTTAACCTTTTCTGAGGTCCCGTGCTTACTCCCCTTCCCAAGAGACAACTCCTCTCAGAATCAGTCGACGCGCCTGACGAGCGGCCGTTGAAGTTTCTGAAGTGGCAACATGGGCAATCTGGTCAAGAAGATCTACTACCTGCCGAATCCAGCGAACAAAATCACCTGCGAGAAGGGACGTCCCCCAGATGGCGGTCGTCAAAGTTGCACCATTCGCCCATGCCATCACCGCCTGCGCAAGCCCCGGATCGAGCTCTGGAGATTGAGGAACCCCAACGCTCTTCTCCACTGACATCACGGCCTGTGACAGCGCAAGAGTTCCTTCCCACGCCTGCGCCAAGGCGCCTGATGCAGCCGTCCAGGGCTCAACAGCAGCTGATTCTTCGCCTCGAGATTGGTAAACACAAGTCGAAACAATTGCAGCGAGTTCGGGGGCCGAAAGACGATCCCACACACCACGTCTCAGAGCTTCAACAACGATCAGATCACGATCGCCAAAAATACGACGCAGTAGTTGTCCAGAATCTGTCACAAGATCGTTTTTCAGGAACCCCATGCGATCAAGGACTTCGCATACTCGATCAAACTGTTGTGCAACCGAGTTCGTGCGTCCATCGATTCGTTTGAGAAGCTTCTCGTACTCAGCATTCTTTCGCGCCCAGGTGTGACCGGCACGTGCATGTTCCTCGCGATGCGGGCACGAGTGTACGGGATGCGACTTAATCGCCATGCGAAGTTGAGAAATCTCCGCATCAATCGGCAGCGAATCAGGAGCTTTCCTGCGCCCAACGCGCTCAGATCGAAGGGTCCGGATCCGCTGTGCCCATTCCTCACGTCCACGGTGACGTCGTAAGGCCTCGGAGGGAGGAAGGCGAAGGCGCGCAACGAGCTCAAGTGCACCTGAAAGGTCATCTACGCTCAGCGTATGCAACCTACCATCGGCGCCCAGAGTACGAAGCAGCGGGCGAAGGCCAGCGGAGTGCTGAATCTCCAAGAGCAGGTAACGATGCGCTTTCCGCTTAGTACCAATGTCGAAGACCTGCCCGGGCTTCAGCGAACGGAAAACCTCCTGATCCTGCTGCTTTCGCTGGAGGCTACGCTCTCGTGAGGCTTCTTTCTCCATTCGTGCGAGCCGATCACGCATGGAGAAATACTCTTGAGCGTTCCCACGTGAACAATCGACTCCCTCTCCCAGGGAATCCAATTCGCGTTCTAAAGTGCGTGCGCTTTGGGCGAGATGGACGACCGAAGAATCGGCTTGGAATTGTGCAAAAGAGGACTCTAAAACCTTGCGCGTCGCTTTACGCGTCGAATGCGCAAGAAGATTGACAACCATGTTGTAGGTCGGATGGAAAGCGCTCACCAGTGGGTATGTTCGTTTCGAGGCTAGAGCGGCAACTTCCTCAGGGGCGATATCCCTACGTCCGCTGACAACCACGTGGCCTTCAACATCAATACCGCGTCGACCCGCTCGGCCAGATAACTGTGTAAACTCACCGGCAGATAAGCGAACGTGTTCGACGCCATTCCATTTCTGGAGCGACTCAATGACCACCGAACGCGCAGGCATGTTGATTCCCAGCGCGAGTGTTTCTGTCGCATAGACAAGACGAATAAGCCCCATTGAGAACAGCTTTTCAACGGTTTCTTTCATCAGGGGCAGCAAACCTGCATGGTGAGCCGCAATGCCTCGTTCCAGAGCTTTAATCCAAGAGTCAATACCTAAAACTGCATAATCTTCGGGAGGAATAATCGCCGTAGCGTCCTCTGCTATACGCCGGATCTGCTCTGCCTGAGATCGGTTCGTCAAAGTGACACCCGAGGCGATCACTTCACGAACGGCGTCTTCACACCCAGCCCGCGAGAAGATAAAAACAATTGCGGGAAGCAGATTGGCACGATCGAGAGTAATAACAGTCGCTGGACGCGAACGGAAACGCCGTTGATGAGCGCGTCGACCTTGCGGTGAGCAAGCATAGAGCAGTTCTGGGTTCAAACGCTGAGAGTGTCCAGCACCTCGCCGTGATGGCGCGTAGACGTCGTAGAGCTCTCCATCAACAAGCATGTGTTGAAATAGAGGGACCGGCCGGGTCTCGGAAATAATGACATCGCAAGAACCTCGAACTTGTCCTATCCATTCTCCGAATTCTTCGGCGTTTGACACTGTCGCTGAAAGAGCAATGACCTTTGTATGCTGCGGAAGATGGATCAGCACTTCTTCCCAGACGGGTCCACGAAAACGGTCGGCTAGATAATGAACTTCATCCAGTACAACGTGACTCAAGTTGCTGAGGTCTGCTCCCATATAAATCATGTTGCGCAGGACCTCAGTAGTCATGACGATAATGGGAGCATCAGGATTAATCGAGGTGTCCCCAGTCAAAAGACCAACGCGCGCTTCGCCGTAGCGCTTCTGAAAATCAGTAAACTTCTGATTCGATAACGCCTTAATTGGCGTTGTGTAGAAGGCACGTGAACCCGTCGAAAGCGAGAGCGCGACGGCAAATTCACCCACAACCGTCTTTCCCGCACCCGTAGGTGCTGCTACTAGCACACTGTGGCCAGCTTCTAAAGCATCCATTGCTTGGATTTGGAAGTCATCAGGAGTAAATCTCAAGCCCTCTACGTAGCGGCTTCTAAAAGATCGATCAATCTTTTGCTGCTGTCGAAACCGGGCCATCCCCTCTGCTGGTGCCCAGGAAGATTCTTGTGGCTCAGCGGCATCCATACTCGCGCGGCGTCTCTTTCGCTTTGGGCTCACGCCTCGCTCCTGATCATCTTGGCCTCTTCCCAAATATCCATCGCGCTTTGAGCATAATCGCTAACGCGCTGCATCCACTCCGACGGACATTCAATAATATCGGCCGAAATGTCACACAGCAGCGCAAGGATCCACTTCTCGTTCCAAATAGGCAAGGAACAGGTAATCGCCTGCGCATCTTCAGAAATCAAAGTACATTCGAAGTCCTCGCAGATCCATCGTGCATGAGAAGAGACAGTCAGCGTCAACGTTGAGGGATCGGGCTCCGAAGGAATTGATACCCTCGCATGCTTCTCGCCGATAACAAGATTATTCATCCGATCTACGCGATAGCTCCTGTGAGTTTCCCGAATCGGATCCCATGCATCAAGAATCCAACCGGTACTTAAGTGTTTAAGTCTACGCGGATAGACGTAACGAGTATAAGAGTCATCAACACCGAGGTACTCAAAAGACACCTCGCGCGTCTCATCGATTGCGTACCGCAAATTAATAACGCGTTGAGCGTTGATCTCTTCCTGTAGTTCAGAAGAGTTCGAGCTTTCCGGCTCAAGGTGAATGACCTCTCGGCCGCCTCGGGTCTCTCCCCCCTCGTGGCCTGCACGAGAGGCAAGTTTTGCGGCAGCACTAAGCAAAACCTCGTCCTCAGACTCACTGAGGTAAGGCGCAAGAGCGCGCAGGGCAACGAGGAGAGCCGCGGCCTCGGCAGGGGTAAGTTTAGGAAGAGAAGGGGTCTGACTTCCGCGAAGAACAACCACTCCTTCTGTCTCATACAGATCCCAATCCAGCCCATAGGACCGATCAATCATCGAGTCGCCGATTTGTCCCATGTACTCTAAATCACGGCGAACTTGGCGTGAACTTCGGCCAAAATGCTGAGCGATCTGACGTACATTCTGTCCGGGATTATCCATAATCCACGAGGCCATGGCGAGTATCCGTGCAACCTGAACTGGAGCTTCTTCAGGCATTTTCGCCTCCGTTCAGAGACAGCACACCCTGGAGTTTTTTCTGTAAATCCAAAGCAAACTCATTCGGCTCGATCGGGACAATATCGAGAGCATGAGACAAAATAAAATGCGTCCAGAAACTATAAGGAGCAACGTGGCCACGGAAGCACTGCCATTGCTCCGTACCTGCCCCCGTAGCTCTATCGTCGCGCAGTGCACTCTTCCACGCCTCGCTACCTACTCTGGCGAAAAAGCTCGGCTCAAGTGGACGCGAAATACCGATCGTCGGACGGTCAGAAGGACGGGGATAAGCATCTCCGGGTTCTCCAAGTACCTCAATCGGAGGCAGAATGCGCGAAAGCCTGAAACTGCGTTCATCGCCTCGGTCAAGGTCATAGCCCTGAAGATAAATTGCTGAACCAGAAATCAGAAGATTCCATGGCTCCACAGCACGATTATCGGTTCCCCTCAGGCTTCTATATGCGAAGGAAACAACGCTTGCCGAGGTGATCGCTTGGAATAAGGGAAGGACATATTCAGCACCCGAAAGATGAAAATCAATCGAAGACTTGCGATTTGCTACGGAATTTGCGCGCAATTTTGTAGAGGCAAGCTCGGTTGTTGACGGATCATTCCATGCTGTCGAGGCAAGGTCGAGCAGCGAAACTTCTTCGGGTGAAAGCTTAAGCAGCTCGGAATCTGACCGACATAAGCGGTAAATGAGCTCATCTCCACGCGGTTTAACCTCAATGTCAACACCGATTTTTTTAAGAGTCTCTTTATCGCGAGTGAAAGCTGAATCAAACGCAGTGTCGCTGAGTTTTCGGTAATGCGTCAGTCTACGAATCTGGGAACGCGAACGTCCGCGTTCGGCATAGGTTAGTTCAAAGAGCAGGTCAAGGATACGCACACTGGTATCGTTGCTTTCCACAATGCCCCCTCCTTGTGACAAAATTGATGCACGCTTTAGCCTAGTGCGCGAAAGACCTTGCAGCTACTAAACACACTGTTCACCAATACACGCGGAGAACACGATGCGAATTCTTCTATCGGCAAGCGATATTACGAATGCTACTAACGGGCTGGCTCGTTCAGCTCGCGACTTTTGCGCTGGTCTTCGCGCTCGCGGACACGAGGTACGCGTAATTTCTTATGGGGATTCTTCACATGTTGACTACCCGTTAGAACGCCTGAGCATTCCTTTCCTTGACAGGTATATCAGCGCTGAAGACTTCAATATTGCTCGTCCCGACCGCTCAATTTTCGAAGCAGCCGTGAGATGGGCGCAGATCCTCTACGTTGAAGATCCTCTGCCCGCAAATGCTCAACTTGTTCGTGTAGCACGGCGATTCTCAGTACCTATCGTCGGGAGTTTTCATGTCTATCCAGAAAACTTCCTCGCTCCATTTCCTGGTCTCGATAAACCTGTATTCAACCGAATTCTGTACTTCCTCTTCAATTACTCGGTGTATTCGTACTGCGATGCGATTCATGCACCAACAGAGGCTGTAAAGGAACGCTTAGAAGCCTTCGGATATCACACTCCTATTTCAGCTTTTTCCAATGGCCTACCATCGACCTCGATTCGTTCTGAAGAATCGATAAATCCTCAGGTTTTGAATGTGGCTAATGGCAGATCATGTGATAGCCGCGACGCAAAAATTCGTTTTACTTTGGTATCGACTGGGCGTTTGGTCTCGGAGAAGAATCATGAGGTACTCCTTCAAGCTTTGGCCTATTCACGTCACTCTCACAACATTGATCTTTATCTTGCCGGTAGTGGACCACTGGAACGCGATCTACAGAAACTGGCCACTCCCCTAGCAGCTCACATTCATATTGGATTTATCCCGCATGACGAGCTGATTGCCTTGTTGGATCGTGCTGATATCTATGTTCATTGTGCGCTGGTCGAAATTGAAGGCTTGGCTGCGCTTGAAGCGATGGCTCGGGGTTGTATGCCCATTATTGCTCGCTCTACACAGTCATCAACATGGCGTTATTCCTTGGATTCACGCAACGTATTTGATGCTCGTAATCCCAGAAGACTGGCTGCTCTTATCGATTATTGGCTTGAGCACCCCGTTCAGAGAGCTGAACTTTGTCAAAGATACAACTCGCTGGCACGCGACTTAGATATCAAGCACAGCATTGATGCGATTGAGGGCCTTCTTCTGCACACTCTTACGAATTACGAAAATAGTGATTCCCCCAGCCCGAATCTGTCCAAGCTGAGGGAATCGCTCTCTTAAAGCCGCAAAACTATGACTGCGGGATGTAATCGTTTGTCATCACTTGATCAAGAGTGACTTCATGCTCGAGAAGCCCCGAATTTGATGACATGAAGTTGATCATCTCTTGCCAACGGTTTTGATCTTGTTCCAATGAAACCTTCGAATTCGCTCCCAAAATCAGTAGATTCGTCGCATTGAGAATCTGGGTGGCTGTGGAGCGGGTCTTATCGTCAGTCAGGGTAGTATCACGCTTCTCAGTGGCAGCAAATGCCTGATCTGGATGCTCGACTGCAGCCGTCATCCCCTGTTGTGTTGCGCGAAGGATTTTCTTCAGCTTTTCAGGATTTTCCTTCGCCCACGTCGATGTCGTAACCAGGGAAGCTGAAACTAAAGGAATGGTGCAATCACAGTCAACAACACGAGTGTCGACGCCAGCAGCTGAAAGCTGAACAGCATCGTTGTTTGCAAAGCCCACAACTGCATCAACGTCTCTATTATTCAATGCAGAAACTTGGGTATAGCCAATGGATACAACACTGATATCAGCTGTCGTCATATGAGCACTGGCTAAGTACGCTTGAAGGGCAAGCCAAGAAGATCCATATTCCCCAGGAATTCCTACTTTCTTCCCCTTCAAGTCACTGACGCTCTTGATTCCTGTATCGGCCCGGGTCAAGATCACGTTGGGCTGCTCACGGTAGTATTGGCCAACCGAAATGACATCCATGCCTTGTGATCTGGCCTGGACTACCTCGTCGCCCGTCGCGAGGACGAGCTGTTCTTGCCCGCTAACAAGAGCCGTAAATACTCCTTCGTCATTCCCGTGATGACGGATATCGACCTTTACTCCTTCCTTGGAGTAATCGCCATTATCCTCGGCAAGGTAAACACCGGAGAATTGAACATTTGGCACATAGGTTAAACCAATAACGGTCGTGTCAGATGATGACGAGGTGCTGGAGCAACCGCTCACCACAAATACTGCCGTAAGTAGACCGGCAATTCCACGAACAATAGGACGCATAATGCTCTCCAATAGTATGTTGCACCTAGTCGGTTTCAACCATCGCGCGTGAGCGCTTTTCCCATGCGGACATGAGTGTGTAGATGACAACTGCCTGTATACACAGGAGAAGGATCACAACAAACATTCCTGCCGTATCGACATTCGTGCGCATCTGAGACAGGAGCATTCCCAGGCCCTTTCCTCCCATCACCATTTCCCCGACGACAGCACCGGTAATGGACAGAGTAAAGCCATTGCGAATGCCGGCAAGAATCGCTGGTGATGCAAGTGGAATCTCAATCTTGACTGCCATCGTGATCCCGGATGCCCCATCAAGCTGTGCCGCCTCGCATACTTGGCGATCCAAGGAGCGTAAGCCGACCAGGGAGGAGATGAGAATGGGGAAGAAAGCAATCAACGCACAGAGCATCGAAATTGGAATCAACCCGTAGCCGAACCAGAGGACCAAAAATGGTGCCAAGGCAACGGCGGGTAAAGCCTGCGAGGTCCCTAAAAGGGGCTCAATAGCCTCGGCGATGGTACGGAAACGGAAGATCAGGTAGCTCAATGGAAGTGCAACGCACACACCAATGAATCCACCGACTAGGGCCTCGACTCCGGTTCGCGCGAAAGCGAGCCAAAGCGAAGGCTGTTGAACAAGGGAGTATCCTCGGGCGAGGACGGCGTACGGCGAAGGAAGACGCCACGCTTGAATCCCGCTAAATGCGGTGATCGCCCACCAGAAGAAGACTAAGCAGACGATGACAATAAGCGGGGCGATAACAGTGAAGCGGCGAGGTGCTCGACGGCTCACGGTAATCCTTCCCGCACTTCGAGCTATGCAGCCGCTCAGCAGACACTAGGCCCACTCAACTACTTCTCCCATCCAGGCTTTAACTGTCGGTACTGGAATTACACCAGTTCAACCGCATCGAATGATGCGGGTCGCGGACTTTCACCGCCGGCTCGGACTTACACCGACCCCGAAGTACATAGTTATTCTGGCACGCGCAGAGGCCAGTGTCATCTTCAGTGCATGTGCGATTGCGCAAGAGATCGCAGTGTAGCGATTTCTTCAAACGCGTCCTCGGCACGAAAGATTGCCGACCCTGCAACAAAATTTGTTGCGCCCGCGTCTGCTGCGCGCTCAATAGTCTTACGTGAGACTCCCCCATCAATTTGAATTGAGATATCCAAAGATGCGGAGGTAATCGCGTCCCGCGTTCGTTGGATCTTTGGAAGCATCGATTCAAGGAAACTTTGGCCGCCAAAACCTGGTTCAACCGTCATAATCAAGATCATGTCGAATTCCGGCAAAATATCGACGTAGGGTGCGATGTCTGTCGAAGGCTTGAGCGCAAGAGCAGCGCGGGCACCCAGACGTCGGATTTCCCGGGCGGTGCGGATCGGCGTGGAAGCTGCCTCGGCATGGAAGGTAACCGACGCGCAACCGGCTTCAGCGTACGCAGGTGCCCACCGATCTGGATCTTCAATCATCAGGTGAGCATCGATGGGCAAGATGCCAGTGTTTACGCAGGCCTCAACGACAGGAAGACCCCACGTGAGGTTGGGGACAAAGTGATTATCCATGACATCGACATGAGCGATATCAGCACTGGAAATCTTTTTCAGTTCGTCCTCAAGTCTGGCTATATCGCAATTAAGGATCGACGGCGAAATGAGCGGCGTGGTCATGAGAGCTCCTGAGCTACTGGAAGTTTTCTGAGAGCAGCGATAAACATAAGATCAGTTTCGTTCCGGTGTTCCCATAGCTGAATCGTACGAGCAGCGATTCCTTTTGCTTGCGGAAGGTTAAGGGGCTTCGGAGTAATTTGCGCAGCCACAGGACGCAAATCCACTAGTTCGACACGTTCCGAGGCGAGAACGCGTGAAATCTGATCAAGAGTTTCCTCAACGACCGGCGAGCAGGTGATGTAAACCGTCACTCCCCCAGGCCTGGTCAATTCGATTCCTCGATCGAGTAGTTCCGCCTGAAGGGTCACCAACTGCGAGACGTCATCTGGATTTCTGCGCCAACGCGATTCTGGCCGACGCCGCATCGATCCAAGGCCAGAACAGGGCGCGTCAATAATCACTCGGTCGAAAGACTCTAAAGCCCAGCGCGTGCCCTCACCGCCAAAGCGTGTCCCATCAGAGCACACCACTTCAGTGTTCTCAAGGTGTTCGAGGGTCTTTTCGACGAGGCGCGCTCGATGAGAGTGCACCTCGTTGGCGATAAGTTGAGCGCCTCGTTCAACGCCTAGTGAAGCGACCAGTGCCGCTTTACCTCCGGGACCTGCGCAAAGGTCGAGCCAGTTCTGATCTTTCCCCGTGACAGGGACTTGAGCCGCTAAAATCCCGGCTAGTTGAGAACCCTCATCCTGAACAGCTGCTCGTCTCTGCCTGATTGCAGGGATACGGGCTGGATCCCCGGACTCAAGAAGAACAGCGTAGGGAGATACCTCGCCATCAGCGATGCGAGTGTGCAGGTAATCAAGACATTGATCGGCAAGTTCATCAACCTCAATGAGGCTTGGGCGTGCGACAAGAGAGACGTAGGGTGCCTGGTTGTTTGCAGCCAAAAGCTCCGCAATCTCTTCACTGGAACAACCATTGGCTACGAGCGCACGGCTATATTCTTCGACCATCCATTGCGGATGAGAGTATTCGATTGCCAGGCGTTCTGACTCCGGAAGTTCATTCAAAGCTTCCTGCCTTGCCTCCTCACCTTCACGGATCACAGAACGCAAAACAGCATTAATGAACTTTGCTGGACCGGCACTGAGATACTGCCGCGCAAGATCGACGGTTTGAGAAACCGCGGCATGGTCGGGAACCCTCATGCGCAGCAGCTGATAAACGCCAAGACGCAAGATATCAATGATGCTGCCTTCAATATCGGAAAGCGGACGTGAAGAGTTTCGAGAGATCACCCAATCAAGGAATCCCTGTTCGCGTAGGGTGCCGTAGGTGAGTTCGACAGCGAAAGCACGATCACGTTGATCGAGATGCGCATGTCCTTCAAAGGATTTCAGAACTTTTGGAAGAACAAGATTCGCATAGGCATCCTCATTGCGGACCAATGTGAGGACCTCGTAGGCAACCTGACGGGCGGGGTCTGCTTCGCGGAAGGAACGATATCCATCGGAGTAACGGTGAGTTGCCATCAGAGCACTATCCCTTCACCGAGCCGGGCATCACTGTCCAATCGCGCGCCGCGTGCCCATGCAGCTGCATCCATCCATTTCTTACCAGCGGGGGCAACCTGACCAAGCTCAAGACAGAAGTCCGTACAGCCAACAAGGACGCTTTTCTTCGAAACGATGAGACGGCCGGGACCGGGGGTGGGAACATCGGTCAAAGAAACCTTACCTAGCTTGAGTCGCTGCCCGCGAAACTCTGTATATGCACCTGGACTGGGAATCACAGCACGGATTCTCAGCCACGTCTGGTGAGCACTCTCTTCAAAGGAGACGGCACCATCACTGGGCTCCAAGCGCCGGGCATAGCTGAGTTCCACACCCTCGGGAACGACTTGCGGCTGTGCAAGAGCTTGACCAGCCTCAATCGCATTCACCACATCAACAACTTGCTGAGCGCCTAAACGCGCCATTTCACTGAGAAGCTCACCACTGGTCTGATCGGCGATCTTCACCTTCCGGCGGGAAAAAACGGGACCCGTATCCAATCCCTCTTCTAGCTGGAAAACGCTAGATGCAGTTTCACTCAGTCCTGAAAGGATTGCCCACTGCACGGGAGCTGCACCGCGGAAGAAAGGAAGATCAGAGAAGTGAAGATTGAGCCAACCATATGGAAGAGCTTCAAGCACACGCAGGGGAATCAAAGCGCCATAGGCAACGACTACTGCGATGTCAGCGTTCCACGCACGAATGCGGTCCAAGGCCTCGTGACCTTTAAGTGAGGAGGTTTCGAAGAGATCGATTCCAGCTTCACGTGCACGTAGCGCAATGGGTGATGGCACTAGATGACGTCCTCGACCGCTCTTCGCTGGAGGACGAGTAATAACACCAACGACATCATGCGGTGACGAGATCAGGGCTTCAAGGGTCGGTAACGCGGGCTCAGGGGTACCTGCAAAAACAATACGCACGCTCATAGTGTATCGACTTGTCTAGAACAGCTCAGGAGGATTCAAGGTGAGGCGCAGTGGATAGCGTTTACGTGCCGAACGCACACCATTGCGTTCGCGAAGTACTTGTGCAAGCTGAGGATAATCAGCTGTCGCGCAGCGAATAAGAGCGCGCCGGTCGTCCGGACGATGACCGATTTTCCCAACCGAAGGCGCATCGACAATACCGATTAGCTCTGCTGGCAGATCCTGACAAAAAGCATTCACTTGGTCAAGAGGGCCATCGATTGCAACGATTGATGCAGTTGGTGGGAAACGAAGAACCTTGCGCTCGTCAAGAAGCTGCTGAATGTAGTCTTCGGGACTCCATCGAATGAGTGCCTGCGCAAGCGCGTGTTCGACCCCGGCAGAGACCCAAATTCGACCGTGAGGACGGGCCAGTGCTCCGGCATTCAGCCACCTGCGCAGCGCTTCTTCTGGTGCCCACATCTCAGGCCTCGAGGCAAGTGCTGCGGCCGAGGAGATAATCACCGCCGCGTAGCCATCCTGAGCTTTGGGCTCCACGCCAGGAGTCGCGACAACTATTCGAGCTTCGGGACCCACACTCAGGCGCGTTTCGTCATCCGCCCGAGCTACAGTTAGGGGGATTTGGGGGAAAGAACGACCGATTTCTTCACCGATGCGCTCAGAGCCGAGGCGCCACCATTTTAGGCTTGTCCCCTGGCATTTAAGGCACGACCAATTCTCGGTTGTGCGCTCACACCATGAACACACTATTGAATGGTCAGCCTCTAAATGGAGCGGTCCTGAGCAGTATTCGCAACGGGCAGGCCTTCCGCAGCGGGAACAACCGACAACAGGGATATATCCCGAATGCGCAGAAAGAACGAGAACGGGTCCTTCTTTCAATCCCGTACGAATACAGGAGAATGCATCCGGTGGCAGATAAGTAAAAGCTGCCTTTCCTTGACGTTCTTGGTCAAAAGAATCAGCAACGACAAAGCGCCCCGTCGATGCGCGCAATACCTCGCGTTGCGGGGTAAGAGAAATCGCCCAGGAGCGTTCGACAAGATACTGCGCTTTCACCGAGCGAGAATAACTTCCAACAGCAAGGGCAACATGTTCAAGATGCGAACGTGCAACCGCCACGTCCAATGCATCAGTGCGCGGAGCGCGCGCTTCACGAAGATGGTCATCCCCGTCGTCCCAGATAACAATCAATCCGAGATCCTTCATGGGAAGCCACACCGCCGAACGCGTTCCAACGATCGCGCGATGCACCCCCATCTTTGCCTGAAGGTACAAACGGTAGCGCTCACTGGCCGTCTGTTCTGTGTTGTAAACGGGGATCGAGACGTCAAAGATCGCGGACAACGATGAAGATAGCTCACCGGCAACTCGAGAAGTCGGTACAACGATAAGAGCCGTCTTTCCAGCTTTCTGGACAGACGAAATAAGATGGGCGATCTCAGATTCTGATCGTCCTGGAATTGATGTCCATACGGCACGCGGGTAATCCCCCTGGCTGACGTGCCCAAGAAATGCATGGCCAAGTTCAAAAGCTTCCCAGGGATCTCCCTGGGCGAGCTTCAACTGTGTAGGTCCCGAGCGCATTGCTTCTTCCTCGACCCGTGCGCGCCTTGGAGGAACGGCGATTCCTAAGACCGTAGAAGCGGTAGAGAGAAAACGCTTGCCTACGTATGCGGCTAATTCAAAAGTCTTCGGTGAAACGACTGAAATAGTCGAAACAACATCGATAATTTCACGGATGGCCGGACTGATGTCGCTGCGTTTTTCACACGAGACGACCCATCCAATTCTTTTTCGCCCTGCAAGAGGTACTTGCACGATAAATCCGGCAAGATCTATCGCTTCCCATTGGACGGGAACAAGATAGTCCAGCGGGTAATCAAGGTGTGGAAGGTCGGAATCAACATAGACATGCGCAATCAACCGTGGCACGTCACGGTCTGATTCAAAACCCGGAAGGGGCAACGCGTCCATCACCATACACCTAGTTCAACACATTGAACCGGCATTTGAAGACCGATTGAGCGCCAAATGATCAATTACCGAAAAGTACCGAACCGTATCGCACAACGATCATCGCAAGAACAGCGGCAATAACGAGGACGACGACCAGCCAGTCTCCACCGGCCTTCATCACAGACCTCCACCATGCAGGTGCGGGGAGCACTCCCTGAGAAATGCATACTCGTGTAAGTCCAAACCACACAAGCGTCGTCGTTATTGTGATGAGTAAACACCATGGACACAACACGTGAATGACGAAATACGACTGTGTGAAGAGCCAATATGCAAAAATCAGGCCGATGGTATAGAGAGCTTCAATACCCAGGAAATACCATTTCGGAAAACGTACCCCTGCAATGAGGGCAAAGGAAACGGTCAAAACAACGGCCTCGAAAAAAATTCCTAAAAAGGCATTCGGGAAACCAAGTACTCGCGCCTGTGGAGTGGCGGCAACCGCAGAACACGACAGAACCGAAGAGACGTCGCAGCTAAATGTTCGTCCCTGATCCGCCGCCAACTGCCACGCCTCAATCGAGAGGACAAAGGACGCGCACAGACCGATGATCCCCGAAACTGCCATTTCGATGGCGGTTCCGCGGTTTGTCGGCCGGGCGGCGCTGGTGGCAGCACTCATTGAAGAGTTTCCTGGAGTCGAGCAACACGATCAGTCTGCTCCCAGGGGAAAATAGGACGGCCAAAGTGGCCATAAGCAGCGGTTTTCGCGTAAATCGGGCGTAGAAGATCAAGGTCTTCGATGATTCCCGCAGGGCGAAGATCAAAGCACTGGGTGATGGCATCGGTAAGAACGTCATCACTCACAGTTCCGGTACCAAAGGTCTCGACATAAAGCCCGACTGGATGCGCGCGGCCGATTGCGTAGGCCAATTGAATCTCACAGCGTTTCGCATAGCCCGCCGCAACGATATTCTTCGCAATCCAACGCGCTGCATATGCGGCCGAACGGTCGACCTTTGACGGATCTTTACCAGAGAAGGCACCGCCGCCGTGGCGGGCCATCCCACCGTAGGTGTCAACAATAATCTTGCGTCCGGTCAAACCGGCATCACCAGCAGGTCCGCCGATAACAAAGCGCCCAGAAGGATTAACAAGAAGCTTCATTGCTTCGGTTGAAAGTCCCAAGCCTGTCTCTTCAAGCACAGGAGAAACAACCAACTCACGCAATTGCTCTTCGAGTTCACTCATGCCAAGCTCAGGGTCGTGCTGAGTCGAAATGACAAGGGTATCGATCTCGCGAGGAATGCCCTGCTCATCATAAGCAAGAGTGACCTGTGTCTTTCCATCAGGGCGAAGACCGTGAGCGAGTCCTTGATGGCGAACAGCAGCAAGACGCTCCGCTAGCTTGTGTGCAAGCCAAATTGGAGCAGGCATCAGATCAGGAGTTTCATCCGAGGCGTAACCAAACATCATGCCCTGGTCGCCCGCGCCCTGAGCCTCACGACGATCGTCGTTTGAACCGTAACGCGTCTCCAAAGAATGATCAACGCCATCGGCGATATCACTACTTTGGGCACCAATAGACACGGAAACACCACAGGAAGCACCGTCAAATCCCTTACGGGATGAGTCGTAACCAATCTCGAGGATCTGTTCGCGGACAATCTGCGGAATTTCAACATAGGCGTTGGTTGAAACCTCGCCGGCCACATGAACCAAACCGGTTGTCACCATTGTTTCCACAGCGACACGCGAATGCGGATCAGCCTCAAGTAGGGCGTCCAAAATCGAGTCAGAAATTCGGTCACAAACCTTATCAGGATGACCTTCTGTTACGGATTCAGAAGTAAAGTACTTTCGCAATTTGCTCACGCTTCCATCGTATCGAACCGCTGTGAAATAAGATCAATGAGGATTCGAGCAACATCCGCCTTCGTCCCCCCACCTTGTGTCACTACGGAGCCCTCTTGGTTGAGAACGTATACATAATTGGGGACATCACCGAATCCAATATCGGCACCTACTGCATTCACAGCAAGATAGTCCGCACCTTTACGCTTGGCTTTCGCCGCCCCATAGGACAGCACGGTATCTTGATCACCGGTCTCAGCAGCAAACCCGAGGACCACACGAGGACGGTTTGGAGCCGAACTCACGCTGCGCAGAACATCAGTCGTTTCCGTGAGTTCGATCCGAGGCGGCGCTGATTCATTTTCTTCTTTTTTGATTTTCGAGGCCGAGGCCACCCGTGGGCGGTAGTCAGCAACAGCAGCCGCCATGACCAATGCATCACTGTGCTCAAGATGAGACATCACAGAGTCGTAGACGTCTTGAGCGGAAGGGGCATCGATGACGCTGCACCCCTGAGGAATAAGGGCAGCCTCGATATTGGAAGTTATTAAAGTGACCTCGGCACCGCGACTGAGGGCCTCGCGGGCAATCGCGATTCCCTGTCGACCAGTCGAGCGGTTACCGAGGAAGCGGACTGGATCAATTGCTTCACGGGTACCGCCAGCGGTTATCAGAATTTTCTTTCCCGCAAGGTCACCTGATGCACCAAACGCTCTGCGCACGTGGGACGCAATAACCTCAGGTTCGCTCATCCGGCCAGCCCCGTGGTCACCGGAAGCGAGATCACCATCTTCCGGGCCAACAATGACATATCCACGATTTCGAAGGCGAGTAACATTCTCCTGCGTTGCAGCAGCACGCCACATTTGCGTGTGCATGGCAGGTGCAATAACTACAGGGCAATCGCTGGCAAGAACAGTGGTTGTCAAAAGGTCATCGGCCTGACCATTCGCTATCCGAGCAATAACATCAGCGGTAGCAGGTGCAATAACAATAGCGGCACAGTTGCGCGCTAATTCGACATGGTCTGCTCCCCCACCATGAAAAACATCAGTGTTCACGCTCTCGAGGGTGAGTCCTTCCCAGGTTGCTCGCCCGACGAACTCAAGTGAAGAAGGTGTTGGAACAACACGGACACAGTAGCCGTCTCTTTGGAGGATTCTCAAAAGGAAAACGGCTTTATATGCAGCAATGCCCGCTGACACACCGAGAACGATGTGAGCGGGCTGCTGATCAGGCTTGGGGTGCTGACTCAAGGGTCAACAGACCTTCATCGATTTCGCGTAGTGCAATCGCCAAGGGCTTCTCGTCGACTTCAGTTTCTACAACAGGTCCGACGAACTGGATCATATTCTGCTCAAGCTGGATGTTGTAGGAGTTGATCTGGCGGGCACGACGGGCAGCAAAAATCACCAGGGCATACTTTGAATCGACGTGCTCCAGCAGGTCGTCAATCGGCGGGTAGGTGATGCCTTCGGGCTGCGCAACAATTCCGGACATGCAAATCTCTCCTGATGTAACTGGCAAGAACCGGCTTCTATTCTAGACCCATCACATGGGCTAGTTCATGGACAGCAAGCTCCAAATCATCATTAACGATGGTGACATCAAACTCATCTGCAGCAGCAAGCTCTACCTTTGCAGTACGCAAACGACGCTCTTGTTCAGCAGGATCTTCGGTACCACGACCAGCCAAGCGAGAGACAAGCACTTCCCATGAGGGCGGCGCGATAAAAACAAAGCGAGCGTCAGGAAGCGATTCACGAACTTGACGCACGCCAGCTACATCAATTTCAAGTAGGAAAGGCACACCCCGTCGAACTGCATCATCTACTGGACCACGCGGTGTTCCGTAATGATATTTTCCGTGAACGAGTGCCCACTCCAGCATCTGTTTGGAATCAATGAGCTGGGCGAACTGATCCTCAGTGACAAAGTGGTAGTGCACTCCGTCGATTTCTCCCGGCCTGGGAGAACGCGTTGTCATCGAAACCGAGAGCTCAACTTCAGGAAATAGCTCACGCAAGCGCGCGATCACAGTTCCCTTACCAACAGCTGTGGGACCTGCAACGACAGTAACCGTAGATGATGACATGCCTGTATGCTGCCACAACTGGCTGAAAAGTTCAGCCAAAGCGACGAATTAACTCTTCTCGCTGCACCTGACCAAGACCTCGAACACGCCTTGAAGGTGCAATCTTGATCTCGTTCATCAATGCTTCCGCAGTACTTACACCGACTCGAGGCAGAGCTTCCAGTAAAGAACGCACTTTCATCTTCGCGATTGCATCATCTGTTGCAGCCATGTCGATGACTTCAGACAGAGTAATCTTTCGCGATTTGAGCGCATCCTTCACCTCAGCGCGCCGACGACGAGCGCGCGTCGCCTTCTCAAGAGCCTGGGCTCGCTGTTGCGGAGTCAGATCTGGCAGTGCCATCTCACCACGCTCCTTTTTCTAGATTCCCCTGACAGGAATAAGCATCGCACTATTTTGATAGTTTTTGGTGCAACTGCAACCGACGATGCGCACAACACAGGCAAAAAACGAGTGAAGAGTCGTTCAAATAACCTCAATACAGATGTGCGTTTAAGACCGATTTCTCTCAGCAGCCGTTTCACTGCACTCAAACTGTTGCACTGAATTTTGAACGAGAAACTGCCTGTGACCTGCAGGGCGGGAAACTATCGAAGCATCGTGAAAACGAACTGAAATCCAAGCAGGCGGCTATAGCAGGAATTAAAGAGAAGTGCGAGCGTGAAAAGTTGGAACAACTTCCCACACTATCTTTTGTGTCCAATATCACACAGTGACTGATGTGGTCGGAGTGTCATAAACGGGGGTGCCGACAGGCACCCCCGTTTATCACTCACACATTTTTAGTATTCGTTGAGAAGATCATCGAGCTCTGTCAGCTCGTCAGCACTGAGCTCTTCATCAGGCTCATGGCCGCTGTCGACCTCACTTGAGCGCCGAGACCATGAAGGAGACTCAATATCTTGACGTATCGCATCAAGAATCGCATTCACAAATCCTGCGGATTCTTCCGTTGAAATCGACTTAACAATTGAAATCGCTTCATCGATCGCAATAACCGGAGGAACCTCTTCAGAGTTCGACAACATTTCCCAGACCGCGACTCGCAGGACCGCACGATCAACTGCAGGAATACGATCAAGGCCAGTACGAGCATGAGTATCGATCAAACGATCAATCCGATACAGCTCGTCAGCGACGCCTTCGATCATACGAATCGAATAATCCGGCAGCGGCGTCAGTGCTGCTGTAATGACCTTGCGTTCCCGGAGGAGATCACGCAAGACAGTAGCATTACGCCCCATGCCGCGCTGGTCTGCCTCGTAGACGACATCAGCGGCACGCTTACGCGCCTTGGTGCGAGAAGTGAACAGATGATGCTTGTGAGACATTGTCAGTCAGTCACACGTCCGGAGTAGGAACCATCGCGGGTGTCAACCTTCACGCGAGTGCCCTCTTCCATGAACAACGGAACCTGGATCTCGTAACCGGTTTCGAGCGTAGCAGGCTTCGTACCAGCCGAAGAACGGTCACCCTGCAAACCGGGTTCGGTGTGTGCAATCGTCAAAATCACCGTGGCGGGAAGTTCAATGAAGAGGACCTGACCATCGTGCTGAGAAACAATCACATCCTGATTCTCAACCATGAAATGAGCAGCGTCGCCAACAACTTCTGCGGGGACATTGATCTGCTCGTAAGAAGAGGAATCCATGAAGACGTAGTCGGTACCATCTTGGTACAGGTAGGTCATATCACGACGGTCAACCGTCGCGGTCTCGATCTTCATGCCCGCATTGAAAGTGCGGTCAACGATCTTGCCAGACAGGACATTCTTGATCTTAGTGCGAACGAAAGCAGGGCCCTTACCGGGCTTGACGTGCTGGAACTCGACAACCTGCCAGAGCTGGCCGTCGATCACCATGACGGTGCCGTTCTTCAGATCATTTGTCGTTGCCACTATAAAATCCTCCCAAATCGGGTGAGCTTAAACCGTGGCTATCTTACACGCCGCAATGATGGTATCCGCTACCTCACGCGCCGTATTTTCGCCAGTATCACATGAGAAAGTGGCCAAATCTTGATAAGTGCGATCCAATTGTCGACTCATCGCAGCAAATAACGCTCTCGGCATCCCCAATCCAACAGAACGCGGAGCATTGAGTCCCACGCGACGCGCAGCCACATCGATGGAAGCCTTTAAAAGGACAACTGAAGTGCCTTCATCGATTAGCTGTGAAAGCTTGGAAAGAATCCGAGAACTATTGACCTGCGAGGGTGACAACACAGCAATATCGCAGCCACTGGACAAAAGCTGGAATCCAACGTTCTCTAACGCCTCTTGCAAGGGAAAACGCTCATCCAGAACTAATTCATCAAATGATCGCGAATATGAGGAAGCAAGAAGTTCTTGATCTTCTTGCACTCTTAAGTCACAGCTCTTTGCAATTTCCTGTGCAACGCAAGTTTTTCCGCTTCCAGAGGTCCCAACAAGAACCAAAATCGGATGCTCACGCACGTTCACTGTCGCATTCCCATCGACACAGCGCAATCAATAACTTCCTGCGGATTAACCTTCACCGTAACAGGATGGTTCACTCCATCGAGAAGAACGAAGCGCAAAACACCGGCACGTACCTTCTTATCCGAAAGCATCACCTCGAGCAATGCATCGATCGAGGCCCTTTCATAGAAGGTTGGAAGTCCAAGGGCTGAGAAATCCTCAATATGACGCTGAACATCGGCTTCACTCAGCATCCCTCGACGCTGCGCAAGATGAGCTGCAAACACACAACCAATAGCCACTGCCTCACCGTGGCGATAGTGGAAGTTCTCAATTTTTTCGATCGCATGCGCCAGCGTATGCCCATAGTTTAAGAATTCACGGGGACCGCTCTCATGAAGATCGGCACTCACTACTCGAGCCTTAACGGCAATGGATCGTTCTATGAGTTCAGTGATCTCCTCAGAACGCGGATCATAAACAGCCTCGGGATTACTTTCGACGATCGCGAGGATCTCGGGATCTGAAATAAAACCGCATTTCACAACCTCCCCAAGCCCCGCGCGATAGTCATCGTGGCTCAAAGTTCCAAGGCGATCGAGATCAACAACAACGCGTCGCGGAGAATGGAAGGCACCAACGAGGTTCTTACCCACGGGGGTATTGATACCGGTCTTGCCACCAACCGAGGCATCAACCATCCCAAGCAAGGTGGTGGGCACTGCAATGAAATCAATGCCACGCAGCCACGAAGCAGCAAGGAATCCCCCAACATCTGTTGTAGCTCCCCCACCAATGGCAATCACAGCATCTGCGCGGCCGAGTCTCAATCTTCCGGCGCAATCCCACAGGGAGGTCATCACCTCAATGGTTTTCGCGTCTTCACCATCTGGAAGAATCTGTGTAGAAACCTCATAACCTAGGCTTCCAAGCTGAGATGCACATTCACGAGCGTAGTTACTCACGTGTGGTGCGCAAACGATGAGAAGCTTCGTCGTATTCTCGCGTAAAACCTGCTGAAGGACCTCCTTCGACAGATCCCTTCCGATAACGACGTCGTAGGGAGTATCAACGTTGACTGGAATCGTCACGCTCATCGTCTTCACCAATCTCTCGAAGAATTCGCTCAACAATATGAGTAACAGGTTCAGAACTGGTTTGAACCTCTAGCGAGGCAACCTCCGGAAAATATTCCTTACGTGCTTCCCATAGCTCTTCCAGACGCGCTTGTGCATCTCCCGCGAGCAGAGGGCGATCCGAGCCCTGCGATCGGCGAAGTAATTCGGGGAGTTCAGCCCTGATATAGACCACGAAGCAGTCGCGCAGGCGTTCACGGGTCACTTTTCGAGTGAGCGCTCCCCCACCTAAGGAGAGAACCCCCGGATATGCCAGAGCTTGCTGAATAACTTCTTCTTCGAGCTGTCGGAAGTAATCCTCACCATCGGTTGAGAAAATCTCCGAAATTTTACGGCCGGTAGATTCCTCGATCAAGGCATCTGAATCACGATGTTCAAGCCCCAGAGCCACGGCAAGTTCCCGTCCTACTCTGCTCTTTCCACTAGCAGGCATGCCGACAAGAACGATCTGCTTTCTGGTCACTGCACATTCCCCAGGCGTTCATCAATACGAGAGAGATAGGCAGAGAGATTACGCGCGCACTCTGAAAGAGAGTACCCTCCGGCATGGTCAGCTATCGCGCGCGCAAGAACCAAGGCGACCTCGGCCTCGGCAATAACAGCGCCGGGAACTACCTGGCAGGTATCAGAGCGCTGGTGGAGTGCCCGAGCTTCCTCTCCATTGGCCAGATCAATTGTTTTCAACGCATGAGGAACCGTTGAGATTGGCTTGAAAGCAGCACGGACGACAATCGGCTGGCCATTGGATATCCCACCTTCGATACCACCGGCATGGTTCGAGCTACGTTGAACGCATCCATGGACACGCTCAATCTCGTCATGAGCCTGTGAACCGCGAAGACGCGACTGCGCAAAGCCATCACCGATTTCGACGCCCTTCACAGACTGGATCGACATCAATGCTGCGGCTAATTGAGTGTCGAGCCGGCGATCCGCCTGAACATGCGTACCAACACCGATTGGAACGCCCCATGCAACAACTTCAACAACACCGCCAACGGTATCTCCCATGGAGCGTGTTTCCTCAACGCATTCGAGGAATCGCGCCTCATCCTGAGCATCTAGGCAGCGCATAGGCGAAGTGTTCAGTGCAGCCTCGTCTTCAGGGAGTGGAAGGGTGCGTGACTGTCCCTGAACAGGGCCAACGGCGACCACGTGGGAAACTAACTGAATTCCAGCGAGTTGGCGAAGATAGGCCTCGGCGCAGGCACCAAGGGCAACCCGAGCTGCAGTTTCTCGCGCACTTGCCCGCTCAAGTACAGGACGAATTTCCGCGAGGTCGTAGGAAAGAACCCCGGGCAAATCTGCATGACCCGGGCGCGGCTTCGTCAGGGGCTTATTACGCGCAACCTCACGTTCGTCCCCCTTGCCAGCGTCGATCAATAGATCTTCACGCGTGACAGGGTCAGCGGACATGACCTTCTCCCACTTAGGCCACTCGCTATTCGCAATCTCAATGACGATAGGAGCACCGGTGGTCCTACCATGACGTACTCCACCGAGGATCCGGACCTCATCGGCCTCAAACTTTTGGCGAGCACCACGCCCGGCTCCTAAGCGCCGACGCGCAAGAGCATCGCGAATAGTCTGGGTCGTAAGCTCGATACCCGAAGGAAGGCCCTCAAGGGTAGCAACCAACGCAGGACCGTGTGATTCACCAGCAGTAAGCCATCTGAGCATGTTTGTAGTCTCTCATAACCAGCGTGAGCGCTTCGAGAGCAACCACATTATGAGGTTGGAGTGGTTGCCAAAATATCAATCACGATGCACAAGGTATCGTCACCGGTCGCCTGATCAGGAGGCAAAGTAATCGCGAGCCGAGAACCGACTTTCTGATCAATAAGAAGTGGACGAAGGCCAGGCATGAGCTCACTCAGTCGAACCCGCTCTGGCACGCCAGTACGCCATGTTGATTGCCGCTCGATTCCATCGGTCCACCCACTGACAAAGTACTGAACGACAATATCGTCATCGGAACGTACCTGAGCACCGGCCCCCGTGAGAAGCGGCTGCGTTGTCGGGCCGGTGGGAAGTTGGTCCCCATGTTTAATGACGGGGCCCTCATCCCGCATTGTCACTTCAAGTGGTCCCGAGCCGCTTGCTTGGGCAGATGCCTGCCCCGAGGCCAAAGTGGGGAGAATATCAATGACGACAATTTCACCTTTGGTTGTGCGTGCAGTCGGTGTGGGAGATGCTGTGCTATCGGAAACTGAGGGAAGAGGACGTGCAACGAGCAGGCGACTTCCTTCGGTTCGCCCATTGACTTCGTGTGCCATATCAGCACCGAGGGCGTCATCGTCGGCACGTCCGACGATGAGGCGCGGGCGCCCGTTCGGCGACAGAATCTCACCCGTGGTTGAGTCAAATACTGTTACTGAGAGTAGGACCGGTGTTCCTGCTGTAATGGCGCGCCCCTCGCCCTGCGACAAGATCTGGTGTTTTGTACTGACAATTTGAAGGGGCTGGCTCAGTTTAAGCGTCGGCGTTGCACCAACACGTCCAGACACCTCGACTGCGCTCAATACCGAACGAGGCGGGCGCCCTTCCAAGGATTCCTCTGAAGAAGGACGAAGAAACCAGATACATCCAAGAATAAGCGCGCAGATCAGGATCAACACAGATAAGGCAACAAGAATCCGACGGCCTCTGCGGCGCGAAGCTTTTCTTGCCTGCCCCGTTTCTTCTCCGTGTTCCTGAGCGACTGGATGGAGTCGCGAAGAAAGGTGTTTTCCAGTCATGCAGGAAATACCTCGTGTGGTGAACCAAGGCCAGAGATAAATTCATCGACTACCAAAGATGATGTCGCAAAAGGATCATTCATCAGAACATAGCGATTCGGATCATCAATCCGTGACGCACGAACCCAATCGAGAGCAAGTTCAACGCCAGCTTCCTCAGCAGCATTGATCACCTTCGAGCGAAGGTGGGCACGCGTTGTCTGAGGAGCGCTCACGCATGCATTGCTGACCTGTTCATCCGTGGTCATGCGGCGCATTGCTCCTGTATGTTCCAAGCCCTGTCGCAATCCATGAGGACCGATGTCATGGTACGAGAGCAAAAGACGTGCAACACGGGGATCGTCAAGCGTAGTTTGCTTCCGTTTGAGGTACTCGCGGATCAAACGGTATTTAATCGCGAAATCGAGTTCATGATCAATCCCCGACCAGTCTTGGCTGCGGAGCGCATGAATCCCCCGTTGCCACAGATCGATCACCGCTCGAGTTATAGGTTCGAGCACGTTCGACGAGTCATCGATCTTTAACACGTTGATGACGCGCTGCAAAATGCGCTCTTGGATCTCAACAGCACTTAAATCTGGACCGCTGACCATAGCGATCCTGGTCTGTGCAGAAAGATCATGATTGATCTGACGAATTGCCATCATCGGGTCAGCAAGTTCAAGATCTTTAAGGTCCATGCCCTCCTCAACGGCATCGAGAACCAAAGCGGTCATGCCGACTTTGAGGAAAGTGGTTGCCTCACAAACATTCGTGTCTCCGCTGATTACGTGAAGACGCCGGTATTGACCCGCATCAGCCAGTGGCTCATCGCGGGTGTTGATAATGGGCCGCGTACGCGTTGTTGCAGAGGAGACGGCTTCCCACATCTGTTCCGCTCGTTGGGAGAAGCAGTAATGAAGTTGTGCCCCCTGCCTACGTAGATGTCCTGCACCGACAAGGATCAGGCGCGTGACAAAGAAGGCAACCAGTCCGTCCGCAACTTGTCGGAAATCTCGACGACGACGCAGAAGATAGTTTTCGTGGCAGCCAAAACTATTACCCTCTGAATCGACGTTATTTCGAAAAAGGTAAATTTCTTCGGGATCAGGCAGCTGGCTCAGCGAGCTACGCGCTGCATCATTAAGCTGATTCAGCAGCTCATCACCGCAACGATGCTGTGCGAGAAGGTCAAGAAGAGTGTCGCACTCCGCAGTTGCATATTCGGGGTGCGCTCCAACATCAAGATAGAGCCGCCCACCGTTACGCAGATACAGGTTGGGAGCACGGCCACCTTGTGCGAAAGGCTCAAAAAGCAGGTGCGCAGCAGCATCGGCATCGTGAGTAGCACGAGCCCCAGAGCGTGTTGCGCAGGTTAGCCCGTACTCTGTTTCGATTCCGATGACCCGTCGCTTCACCTCACTGGCCTCCCTTTTGGACGAAGCCCTGAACGAAAGACTCGGCATTCGTTTCAAGGACGGTATCAATCTGATCAAGAAGTTCGTCTAGAGAATCACTTTGGGAGGAAGCCTGAGCTTGTACCTGACCCGCTGCGTCGTCATCCTCATGACCAGCGCCACCGGCGAACAACTGTGAAAGACTCATATCTACTCCTGTTCTACACGGATTAAGGCTCCGTGTTCAAGATCGGAAAGGACCGACGGATCAACACCGGCAGCCTCAACAATAGGACGGCGAATCATCTGATCACCCTGCGCTTCACACAGAGAAGTCCACGATGCGGCGATCAGCCCTGGAAGGTTCCGTACTGCAAATCCGCGCAGGTACGCACGAGTATTTTCAGGAGCCCAGTCTGCAGCATGCTCAACTTCCTCAGGAGTGAACATCCTCTTGACGCGCCCAGCTCGATCAAGTGCAGCAACCAGTGACCGATCCACACGCAAATCCGCCCACTGCAGATCCATCGCAGCAAGTTTAGGGTCATCCCACGTTGTGGAGAGGCGCTGACGTTGACGCTCAAGAAGCTGATACTTCCCAACCCATTCAACCTCGGTTGCAACGCTAAATAGCTCCTCAGACATACGCGTGAGGACATCATCCCAATACTTCAGAACTAGCTCTTCGTCTGCACTCAGTTCGATACCTACGCGGGTGAATGTCTCAGAGACCAAATCGACATAAATCTTTTGAACGTCAAGGGCGCTTCGCGTCCCTCCGGCAAGCCCAGCCTTATAAGTCAGCGTCGGGTCATGGCTGATGTTCCAGGTTTCTTGAACCGGATCATCCATCGCAAGAGCATCCCATTCCATCCCGAGGCCAGCTTCAATTGCTTTGAGCACTAAGCCGGTTGTTCCCAGTCGAAGATAGAGCGAGGAATCGAATTGGTTGGCATCTCCGCCGATCACGTGAAGGCGACGGAAGTAGGCAGGGTTCGCATGAGCTTCGTCGCGAGTATTGATAATCGGGCGGTTAAAGGTAGTCTCTAAGCCAACTTCATTTTCAACAAAGTCAGCTCGCTGCGAGATCTGAAAGCCTGCAAATTCACTGCGCTGACCGATTCCGACGCGCCCTGCGCCACAAATAACCGGGCGGGTGACGAAGAACGGGGTGAGGCCTCGGATGAGATCGTCAAGATCAATGCGACGGCTGATTTGATAGTTCTCGTGCGTACCGTAAGCCGCACCCTTACCATCCGTGTTGTTCTTCACCAACACGATCTCGCCTCCGCGCGCACGAGCTGCTGACATCATTCGTCGCGCAATGACTTCGCCGGCACGATCCCACAGTGCAGCATCGCGTGCGCTGAGGGTTTCAGGCGCAGAATACTCTGGGTGAGCGTGATCAACGTAGAGCCGAGCACCGTTTGTCAGCACAGATGACACCGCTGCAGGCAAATATCCACTTGACTGTCGAGGCAAGGGAAGCCTTTCGCTTCCACCTGAAGGAGCGAGGTGGTAGGGGTCATCGGTCAGCATCGAAGGGTCTGCAGCTGCACGAGAAAGTCTCATACCGCGCAGGTCATTCAAAGGATCTTCAGCCGTATAGTCCCAGCGAACGGGCTGGCTACCTTCCGTGGGTGTACCGCTGCGCGAGAGAGCCGAGTAGGCATCAACTATCCGGCAGGATAGGTCAACAGGATCAGCTCCAGGATTCTCGGGAGTATAAATACCGAATTCAGTCTCGGTACTCATCACCATATGAGAGCTCATTGCTGGTTCTCCTTCAGGGGATGGATATCAGCGATATCTTGATCCAGACCGATCGTGCGCGCCCAATCCGCTGGAGCTTGTCGGGTTGCCAGTTCCATTGATTCGCGAATTTCATCGCCGAGGCCGCGCATGACGTGGTCGAGCGCCATCCCCTGCGTACCGTTCTCAATTGCATCAAGAATCGCGTATTTCTTCGCTCGCTCGACAATTCCTGCAATCATGGCACCCGAAACAATATCGGCAAGGTAGATGATGCGTTCCTGACCGGAATGACTACGCGCAGACAGTAAAGCCGAATTTTCATCACGTCGATACAGGCTGGTAACTGCCCGATCGATCATCTCTTCATGGCTCATCTGCTGACCGCTTTGTGCAAGAGGTACAGAGCGGTCAAGATGCTTTCTGAAAATATCCTTCGCTGCGCGTTCATCTGGGCGTTCAATGCGGATACGGACATCAAGCCTTCCGGGGCGAAGGACAGCTGGATCGATCATGTCAGCACGGTTTGAGGCACCAACAATCACCACGTTGTCAAGACTTTCGACACCGTCCATTTCAGCGAGCAGCTGAGGAACCACCATCGTTTCGACATCGGAAGAAATTCCTGTACCGCGTGTCCTGAAAAGAGCTTCCATCTCATCGAAAAAGATCACGACTGGGACCTTCGATGAAGCCAATGCGCGGGCCCGAGCGAAAATTGCACGGATCTGTCGTTCTGTCTCACCAACGAACTTCGTGAGAAGTTCGGGGCCCTTAATTGAGAGGAAATAACCTTCGCCTGAAGAGCTAAAATCGCGCAACGATCGTGCTAGCGCTTGGGCGATCAGCGTCTTACCTGAACCCGGGGGCCCATATAGCAAAATTCCCTTTGTCGGCCGCAAACCGTATTGCCGATATAGCTCGGGGTGACGCAGGGGAAGTTCAATCGCCTGTCGAATCGTCTCAATCTGAGTGTCTAGTCCACCGATGTCATCGAAAGTCACATCTGGAATTTCAGGAGTGAGAAGCTGCTCGACGTCCTGGCGAATAATACGTTCATAGGCAAAGGACGTACGAGGGTCGACCAAGACGCTCTCCCCGGGGCGAAGAGTACCGTGGCGTAGCGGACCGGCAAGTTCAACAATGCGATGGCTTCCGGCCTCGGCAGAGACAACGGCACGATCGACCCCAATAAGTTCCGCAACCTGTGCGAGCTCACCGGTTCGCGAATACTCGCCGATCCCGACAACAATCATCTTGTCGTCAATAAGAACCTGTTGCCCCGTCGAGATTGATGTGATGTCAAGGGAAGTATCTGCCGCGAGGCGCATGAGACGACCTGACACATAGACTTCAAGAACACGCGAAGACGGCTGCGCGCGATGCAAAATCCCTAGGGTCAGCGGCGGTTGATTCACATGCTTGAGTTGTTCCCTCAGGCGGAGAAGTTCTTGACGCGCCTGAGTGAGAGCCGCGCTCAGATGGGCATTCTTCTGCTCAAGAATTGAGAGTGCAGCGTCACTGTTGGTCATCACTACGCCCTTCTACCCACGCCCGCGCTTTAGCGTCGAGGTCTCTTTTGACCTTACGGATTTTCTTCTCCGAGCTGACGCGAAGGCCGACTTTCTGCTCGCTCCACTCATCTTCACTATTCCACGCTCCTTCGAGGCCTTCAGCCGCTTTGGCTGGACGAGTTGAGCGTTCCTGAGGAGTGGTCTGCGGAGCAAGACGTCGAGCAATCATCAAGAATCCAGTATGGGCAACCATTCGATGCTCGGGTCGAACAGCCAAACCGTCGACGTGCCATTCACGCGAAAGTGTCTCCCAGGCGATGGGATCGGTAAAGTTCTCTGAAGAACGAAGATCTTCGATCAATCGGGACATCTGAGTCACGGTCGCAATGTAGCAGCACAGAACACCGCCGGGAACAAGCGCATGTGCAACCGCATCCAAGTTCTCCCAGGGAGCGAGCATATCGAGGACTACGCGATCAACACTCGATTCAGGCATGGCATTGAGTTCATCTGCCAGATCATTGACCCGAAGATCCCACGCTGGATGTGGAGCGCCGAACCACAGCTCAACGTTATCGCGCGCAATCTGCGCGAATTCTTCGCGTCTTTCGACAGAAATCAGCGTGCCGCGCTCCCCCACTGCGTTCAAAAGAGCCATCGATAGAGCACCCGACCCGGCACCGGCTTCGACAACTACTGCGCCGGGGAAAATATCCGCGTAGTGAACAATCGTCCCTGCATCTTTCGGGTAAACGACCGCAGCGCCCCTGGGCATTGACATGACATAGTCAACTTGAAGCGGGCGCAGAATTTGGAACTGACGTCCCTCTTCAGTAGTGATGACCTGGCCATCAGGGCGACCGATTAGATCATCGTGATCGATAAAGCCACGATTGGACTGAAAACGACCACCAGAAACCAAAATAACGGTGTGCAAGCGGCCCTTTGGGTCGCGAATTTGGACGCGCTCTCCTTCTCGGAGAGGACCACGGTGACGTTCTTGGCCAAGGCCCTGGGCTTCATGTTCATGTATGCTCATCGCCTCTACACTACCGCGGTGTATGGAAGAACTGCCTGTTTAAACCCCGCGTGAAAAGGTGGAACTGGTTACGGTAGATGCATGAGGAATTCACTCCCAAGCCGTCCTGCACTTTCGGCAAGCCGCACCAAAGAGTACCAACGCTGCCCGCTGCAGTTTCGCCTACATGTCGTCGACCGCGTTAAAGAACCGCCGACGCAAGCAACACTTCTTGGGACAACAGTTCACGCCACCTTGGAAAACCTCTATGCCTTCCCAAGGGAAGAACGCAATGAGACACTCGCTCTCGAGCTTTTACGTACCGAATGGGAAAAGACTCTTGCAGCTGACCCAAGTGTCATGAATTTATTTACAGACCATGCAGACTTCGAACGCTGGCACGAACGAATGTACTCGATGATCAGTAATTATTTTGCGATCGAAGATCCCCAAGCACTAGAGCCACTGTCTACCGAAGCTCTTGTCGAGGCAACGACTTCGCAGGGAGTCAACCTCCTTGGTTATATTGACCGCATCGACCAAGCACCCAACGGAGCTTTGAGGGTGATCGACTACAAGACCGGGAAGGCTCCTTCCCCGCGTTTTCAAGAGGAAGCGCTGTTTCAAATGCGTTTTTACGCCCTCTTGCTTTCCCTCACAAAGCGTCTGCCAAAGCGTACACAGCTGGTTTATCTTGCTTCTCAGAAGGTGCTGACCTTTGATCCCGATTCCGCTGATATTTCCCGCTTCAGTGAAGAACTGAGCCGGACTTGGGAATCGATGAGAAGGGACGCACTGCAGGGCTATTTCGCTCCTCGACGCAACCCGCTATGCAATTGGTGTGGAGTGCGCACGATGTGTCCGCTGTTTGACGGGACAACACCCGAGATCCCAACCAGCGGCCTGGAACGTTTGCTGGCAATGGGCCCGCAGCGATCAGATCAGTAAGCACGAACGAAGTTCGGTCGCTGCCCTTCCATAATCGACTCAATAACACTTTCACTGAGGTCACTAAGCTCGCGAATATAGGGAAAATCAGCGGCGAACTCTTCAGGTGCCGCCCCCTTGATCGCGACGGCTACTCCGCCGCTGGCAGAAGCGGCTTCAAGACCGACCGGAGAATCCTCGACAATCATGCAGCGACGGATATCAACTCCAAGAAGCTCAGCTGCCTTAAGGTACCCCTCTGGTGAGGGTTTTCCTTCCGAGACATCATCACCGTAAATTGCATTCGTAAAACCGGGTGTCGCAGGTACATGCTCAAGGACCCTGGATGCCACTCGCCGTCGCGTCGCTGTAACGACCGCTGTCGGAATTGAGCGCTCATGGCACCAACCTAGGAGTTCAACAAGCCCGTCTTTCCAGGGTAATCTAGCGTCGAGGCGATCGATCACTCCCTGTTCAACACGATCGGCAACCACAGCCTCGTCAAGAGGATGACGAGCAAATGAACGCAAAATTGCCACCATCCGCGGCAAAGTAGACCCCAACATCGTTTGGCGCATCTGCGGGGTCATTTGTGTCCCCATCTCGGCGAGCACCTGTCCTTCCGCCCCTTCCCACAGGGGCTCGGTATCAACGATGGTGCCATCCATATCGAAGAGAATTGCCTCAGGCAGAGTCATACTTCCGTACGTCCTTCACACAAGATTCACGCAGCAGGCGTTGTTCCCAAGGGGGAAAGCAGACCGCTTAACAGACCAAGAGCTACAAGAATACCAATTGCGATTCGGTACCAAACAAAGGGTGCATAGGACTGAGTGGAAATAATCTTCAGGAACCACAAGATCACAACGACGCCGACCACAAAGGCAATGATTGTTGCCGCGATTGTCGGGCCAACAGCAATGGTCTCACTACCGGTCAAGACCTTTGCTACCTTGTAGAGCCCTGAAGCCCACACGGCCGGCATTGCCAGAAGGAAGGAGTAGCGGGCGGCGGCTTCACGGGTGTAGCCCAAGAAACGACCCATAGTAATTGTTCCACCCGAACGAGAGACACCTGGGATGAGGGCCATTGCCTGCGCGAGGCCGTACAGAAGGGCATCCTTCCACGTCATCGATTTCAGGTCACGCTCTTGGGGTGCATAACGATCAACAAAGCCCAAAAGTAGGCCGAAAACAATCAGCATTGCCGAAGTAATCCACAGGTTACGCAAGCCCGTATCGATCGCATCCTGGAAAAGAAGACCCAGAATACAAATCGGAAGCGAACCAACGATGATCATCCATCCCATTCGCGCATCAGGATCACTTGAGGGCACTCGATTTTCCTTTGCGCCCAGCGGCAAAGATCGGAACCACGCACTCAGGATTCGGACAATGTCCTTCCAGAAGACGATGACAACCGCAAGCTCCGTACCGATTTGCGTGATTGCGGTGAAAGCAGCACCCGGATCGGTTGAGCCCGTAAGCTCACCAACAATGCGAATATGCGCGGAGGAGGAGACGGGAAGGAACTCCGTCAGCCCCTGAACAAGTCCAAGGATGATTGCATCAAGCCAGTTCATATCCCCAACTCTACGGCGCTTGGCCTCACGCAAGCCAAAGATGGGCATGTGTATGCCGTCATAGCCCGCGCGTTCTAGGCTTAGCTTATGGAGATTCGCCAATGTGGAACACACGGACTTTCTGTGTCCAGTCTGGGTTTGGGAACACTGACTTGGGGACGCGACACGGATGAGGATCAGGCCTGTGCAATGCTCAAATCCTTCGTTGACGCTGGAGGGACTCTTGTAGAAGTGAGTCCTCTCCACGGTTCCGGGCGTGCTCTTAGCGTGCTTGCCGAGGCCTTACGCGCCGTTGGTAGACACCGAGTGACAATTGCTTTGCGTGGCGCAATGCGTTTCTCTCAAGGAGCCAATGAGCTCTCTGCCTCTCGTGGAGATATGCTCCGCTGCCTAGATACAACACTTGCGATTCTCGAAACAGATTTCGTTGACCTCTGGTTAGCAACTCCGTCCCCGACCGGAATTCCGCTCGAGGAAACATTGTCGGCCCTCGAATGGGCCTATTCCAGCGGACGCACTCACTACCTTGGACTCAGTCACCGCGATACCTGGGATTGCGCACTCATGTGGGCCCAATCAGATCAAGTTCCTCTGGCCGCCGTCGAAGAAGAATACTCACTTCTATGCTCTTCTCCCCTACTCGACCGCGCTCGGTACAACGGATTTGGGTTCCTCGCGCATTCACCGCTTGCTGGGGGTGTGCTTACAGGAAAATATCGTCACGCGACACCACCTGATTCACGAGCCGCATCTGCCCATCTGCGTTTAAGCGTTGCGCCATACCTGGAGAGCAGTCTTCCGATTGTCGAAGCTTTGTCACAGGCAGCACATGGGCTGGAGTGTTCTATCACCGACGTTGCTTTAGCATGGGTGGAAGGCACGCCGGGAGTGACGAGCGCAATCATCGGGCCGCGAAACCTCGTACAACTCGAGCAGATACTCAATGGGCGCATAGAGCTTCCACTCCCGATTCGCCAGGTATTAAGCGAAGTGAGTGCGAAATAGAAGCGGGCGTTAAATAAAGGTGTGCGGGCAGTTGGTACTGCCCGCACACCTTAAAGACAACTGAAGCGACTAGTCCTCGTCCTCGTCCTCATCAAGATCGATGAATTCATCGTCATCTTCATCGTCTTCTTCGTCGTCATCAAAGTCTTCGTCCTCGTCTTCCTCATCAGAAACGATGAGGTCGAAAGGAAGCTCGACTTCGAACTGCGTGAAAAGCACGTCATCGTAGGTGAAGAAGGCATCACGGAGAGCTTCTTCGGCATCAATGAGCGCCTGTTCATCGACATGATCGGAGGAAGCCACCTCGTAGTGATTTTCAAAAGCGGCAATCAACTGATCGAGGACAAGACGAGGTTTCGTGGTCATAGTCACACATCCTACACGATGTCTACGGCAAGTTCAGCTGGGACCTAATGACAGAAACCATCAGATCAGCGCCCTTAATCTCCGCCGTTTGGTCGGGACCTAAAATGCGCGAATTACCCTGAGAATCAAGAAGTTGAGAGGCGCCATGCTCAGGTCCCAGGGGCAAGATCACCCATTCGTCACTGGGGTTGTAGGTCGCCTGCGGCTCTTTGCCAGACAGTTGTGAAGAAATATTCGAGATCACGATGCGCGCCTGTGCTCGAGCGGCATCAGCACGTTTTGATTCGCGAACATCCGTCACGTCACCGATCGCGTAGATATTGGTTTGGCCAACGACTTGAAGCGTCGGTTCCACCTTGAGAGCACCGTCTGGACGAACTGCAGACTGAAGCTCGGTACCAGCGACATAACCGGTATTCGGACGAGCACCATAGCACTGGAACCACATATCAGCTTCGATACGATGACCGTCCTTTGTTTCAACAACAAAACGACCAAGCTCACCAACATTAAATGGCGGAAGGTAGGCAAGCTCCGAGCCCTCAATGAGACGGATATTCAGCTCCTTCAATTGCTCGCGAACCTGATCGCGAAGCTCATCAGCAAAGCCCTGAGTCGGAAGGAGCTCAGATTCCTTCTCAACCAAGGTAATTTCCAGGTCCGGGAAGGCATTGCGCAATTCCCCTGCGAATTCAATACCAACAGTTCCGGCACCTACCAAAAGAACGGAGCGGGCACCATGAAGGTAGGAATGCAACTGTTTGAGGCGTGCCTTTGCAACATCAGAACGCGAAGCCGAGTACTTTGCAGGGAATGGATAGGTTGAACCGGTTGCTAGAACAACGTAGTCAGCATCGATCGGGTCCTGACCGAAGATATGAACTCGAGTCCCTTCAACCTGAGAAACCGTTCCATGAACGACCCGCCCATGAGTCAGAAGATTCGAATAGGGCATGAAAATTGAATGCTGCCAAGCCTCATCGACTGCGGCACGCAGAGCCGCAGCATGGTGAACAAACTGATCTTTTTGCTCGACCAGAATAACTTCAGCAAGAGGATCAAGTCCCTTGGCGACGGTGACACCACCATACCCGCCACCAACAACGACGACTCGGGCCACAGTGCTCTCCTTCTCTCGTTCGTTACCTTCCATTGTCCCTGAAAACCTAGAGAGCAACGAGTGCAAAAAGTGTGTTATTCCTGACCAAGGGCTCGAGCAATATTCGGTGTGAAGAAGTTTGGCCCCTTCAATACTTTGCCGTCCTCACGAAGTTTCACACTGCCATCGGGCATGAGCTTCGACAGATTAGACGCCTGAATTTCTGCAAGAACACGATTCAAATCGATTCCAGATTCCAACGCCATGCCATAGATGACGTAGACCAGATCGCCTAAAGCATCAGCTGTTTCGATGATGTCTCGCGTTCCATCATCTGCTTCCATCGCACGTTGTGTCGCTTCTTCAACGATTGCGCGCGCTTCCTTTCCGTACAAGGCCCCGAGCAACTCAGCGAACTCTTCACGGATCAAGCTCACACGCATCTGGAGACGCTCATAGTCAAGAGTTGGCTCTTGATGATCTCGAATACGGTCAGGCATGAAGTACGTTGTGTGAAACTGCTGGACAAGAGCTTGCGGGCGCGATGAATCCAAGATTTCGGGGGCGCCGGCGTTCGGTCCATCCCACGGGCTTGCAGGTGTGCGCGGGTCCGTGGCAAGGATGCCTCCTACCCAGGCCTCGTATCCGGGAAGGCGCGCAACGCCTTCCTTGCGGAAACCGTTCTTCCACGCGGCCTTCCAAGATCCCCAATTTCCTACGTGCGCCGCCCACTCAACACGAGAAGCACCCAATCTCTCGAAAGCTGTATCTAGAGCAAGAGACACAGCCTCTGTTGCTATACCCTGGCCCCACTCGTCATGGCAGACAAAATACGAGACTTCATAACGGTCAGAAAAATGAGTATTACGGATGAGCTCGAAACGCCCAAGGAAACGTCCATCATGGGCGCTGCGGATCGCCCAATCCGCACTCCCCTGCTCCCACTTCGAAGGCACCTTTGCAAGATTCTCTTCAGCCATTGACAGAGTGTAGGGATAGGGAATCGAGGTTGTTTCGTGAAAAATTGGATCCTGTAATGCATCAGTAAGATCCACCGCATCGTTGGCAGACAGCGGGACTAAGACAATATTCTCACCGTGAACATCAAAGGGTTCCATCAGTGTGTTTCCTCCTGTGTTGATACATTCGGGTGGACCTGTTGCCACGCAGTTTCCAAAATTCGCCCCATCGCTTCGGTCTCGTGCATTCCCTGAACAACAAAACTCCGGTCGAAGAGATACGTCGGAATAGTGTCAATTCCCATCTGTACCGCGATCTGGTAGTCGGAGAAAACTTCCGACGAGGCAACAGGGTCACTCAACGCGTCAACGACCAGCATTTCGGGGATCCGTACATCCTGTGCACAGCCAATCAGCACATCTGGGTCCGCTAGGTTCAAACCGATCTCAAAACGAGCACGGAACAAGGCTTCGGCATAGGCAAACTGATAGGTTCCTGCCCCGTGTGTCACTCCGGATTTTTCGTCCATTTCCCGCGCAGCCGACATTGCTTTATGTGCAAACGACGTCGGCGCAACGACCAAGGAATCAAAATCTAGCGAAATCCCATCGGCACGAGCGACCTCAGCGACATGAACGAGGGCATCAGCAGCTTCCTCTTCGCTCATACCTGGATGCGTGTGAAGCAAGAAATCTGCCTGGGACAATTCAAGGACACTGGACTGCTCAGGATCAAGCAAATAGGAGTGGAAACGAACCTCAATCTGGTCGCGATGTTCGAAACGCGTGAGAGCATCACGCAGATGATGGATACCGAGGTAACACCAAGGGCACGCAAAGTCTGCCCATACGTCAACATGCATGAAGTCTCTCCTCGGGGATAAGAGCACATTCGCCTATGCACAGGTTACGTTGCGTATTGAGGAGTTACCAGTGCAAAGAAAAATCCCGGGGATCCGAAGATCCCCGGGGAGTGTGCGCGGAGGGGGACTTGAACCCCCACCCTCTAATACGAGGACTAGCACCTCAAGCTAGCGCG
>ERZ773057.50-NODE-50-length-58146-cov-31.161936_pt1 | contig 58146 bp, 45 predicted proteins | sample MGYA00580629_ERZ773057 | MGnify/ENA primary metagenome ERZ773057 (study PRJEB29015, sample SAMEA2738143) | human oral metagenome | biome: human oral; feature: human-associated habitat; material: saliva | place: China | collected 2163 ...
TGCCGGACCAGGTCGTCAAGGTCGGCGAAGAGGTCTTCGTCAAGGTCATCGACATTGACCTGGAGCGTCGCCGCATCTCCCTGTCCCTCAAGCAGGCTAACGAGGGCGTCGACCCGAACTCTGAAGAGTTCGATCCTTCGCTCTATGGCATGGCCGCCGAGTACGACGAGGACGGCAACTACAAGTACCCTGAGGGCTTCGATCCGGAGACTCAGGAGTGGATGGAAGGCTTCGACGCTCAGCGCGAGGCGTGGGAAGCCCAGTACGCCGAGGCTCAGGCCCGCTGGGAGGCCCACAAGGCTCAGGTCCGCAAGGCCCTCGAAGAGGACGCCGAAGCGGCTCCCTCCATCGAGGAGCAGGCCTCCTACTCGACCCCGGTCGACAACGAGGGCACCCTTGCTTCCGACGAGGCCCTGGCCGCGCTGCGTGAGAAGCTGACGAACAACTGAACCAGTCTTTCTGACTGAGCTTCGACTCGTCAGTTCACGTCAGTGAACGCATGAGTGGTGGTCCCCAGGTTTTCCTGGGGGCCACCACTTTTTGTCTGATTTCTGGCTGCCGCCAAGTCCTGCCTTATCCAGATCTTCGACCGGCCTGGTTGCTCAGCAATCTCGCACGTAATTCCCCTGCGAGTATTTCAAACATTGAAGTCGCTTCGTTGGAATTGCAACGTTTTGAGAGGGAGTCGAAAACTGACCGTTGTAAATTACGTGCGACTTTTGCTCGGGGTTGCGTCGTGGCCGCGGCGCACAGACAACGAGATCCCGCTCAACGAGACCCCGCTCGCCGATGCGCCGGGTTAGTGATTGATGGAAGTCAGGCAGCAGATCGCTTCAACAGTGCCACGTCCGCGCATGCGCCGACGATTGCGGCGCAGAGTGTCGGCACGATCCAGCCGAGCTGGTTGGCTTGGAGCGGGCTCAACATGAGCAGGGAGTTGAAGCGGTCGGTGGCGACGCCGACCTGCGCGAGCGTCGTCGCCCCCGACCACGCGGCGGCCATCCACGCGCCCAGGCGGAAGGTCCAGGTCGCGGGCGTGGCCAGGCGGAAGGGATGGGTCACGATCGTCATGAAGACGACCGTGATGGCGATCGGGTAGAGGAAGGTGATGATCGGCACCGCGATCGCGAGCACCGACGACAGGCCCGCGGACGCCAGCACGAAGGAGATGAGCGTGAAGAGGATCATCCACGCCCGGTAGGAGATCGAGGGCAGCAGACGGTTAAAGAACTCCGACGTGGCGGCGATGAGTCCCACCGCGGTCGTCATACAGGCGGTGAGCACGATGAGACCGAAGACGATGTGACCCGGCCAGCCCATCGTCGAGCGCGCCGCATCGGCCAGGAGGCTCGCGCCGTCCGTGTAACTCTGCGCGTTGGGGATGACGTGTCCGATCAGGCCCAGGCCGACGTAGACCACGCCCAGGAGCGCACCAGCGATGAGTGCCGCGGTGGAGGTACGCCGCACGACCTTGGCGCCGATGCCGCCGCCGGTGTGCCCCAGCGACGTCACGACGATGATGCCGAAGGCCAAAGCCGCGATGGAATCCATCGTCATGTAGCCTTCCAACAGGCCGGCGGCCAGAGGGTTGTGGACGTACTCGCCGGTGGGTGCGTCGTGCGAAGCCGGCAGTGATGCCAGGCAGAGAAACACGAGGAGGACGAGCAGGCCCAGCAGGATAGGTGTGAGCACCTTGCCGAGGCTGTCGATAATGTTTGTCGGGTTCCAACACAGGTAAAAGGCGATCCCAAAGAAGATCAAGTTGAAGAGGACCGAGGCGAGCACTGACTTCGTACCGATGATGGGCGCGATAGCCGTCGAGAAGGAGACGGCACCCGTCCGCGGGAGGGCATAAAACGCGCCGATGGACAGGTAGACCAGGACCGAGAAAACGAGTCCGAAGAGCTTTCCGGCGCGGTTGACGAGGTCGCGGATATCGGTGCCGGACAGGGCAATCGTGATGATCGAGATGACGGGGAGAGCGACACCGCCGATAAGGAAGCCGATCATCGCGGGGGTCACATTGGTGCCTGCCGACGCTCCCATGATCGGCGGGAAAATAAGGTTACCGGCCCCAAAGAACATAGAGAAGAGCGTCAGTGAGGTCGCGATAAGGACCGCGGTACCTGAGCGCTGGGTGGAATCGTCGTTGACTGTGTGCGTCACTGCTACTCACTGTGTTGTGTGGGGGCTTTAACAGCACCAATTCTTGCATGAGGGTACGTATACGCAACCGCAGGAAGGATACGCTGGTGCGATGACGACGTCACTTTCGTGCGGGCGATGCTCCGCCACGCTCCTGCGCCCCCTGGGTCCGGCTCGCACAGAGGGGCCCTCCCGCGTGGTCGCGGTCAGCGGTGGGATTGGCTCCGGTAAGTCCACCGTGACCGCGACCTTTGCCTCGCTGGGCGCCGTCGTCGCGGACGCCGACGCCATCGCGCGCGAGATCATGGAGCCTGGGAAGGGTGCCCTCGCCGAGGTTGCCGCGCGCTTCGGGGCGGACCTGATCCGGCCTGACGGGACTCTCGATCGTGCGGGCCTGGCTCGGCGTGTGTTCGCGGGCGAGGGAGCCGAGGAGCGCGTCGCAGCACTCAACGCCATCACGCACCCAGCCATCGAGCGTCGCGCCTGGCAGATCCTGAGCGCCGCCCCCGCCGGTTCGCTCGCCGTCTATGACGTCCCTCTTCTCCTCGAGGGGGCAGGGGTGGAGCGTTTCGACGCCGTCGTCATCGTCGACGCCCCCCTCGAGGCACGGATCGCGCGTCTGGGGGGCAGGGGAGTGCCGCCCGAGGACGCGCGCGCCCGGATCCGCGCCCAGGCCTCGTCTGATCAAAGGCGAGCAATCGCGCACGTGTGGATCGATAACTGCGGAAGCACGGACGATCTGGCGCAGGTGTGCACGCAGGTGTGGGAGTGTTGGCTGACCACCGACCTCTAGGGGGAGCATCGATGAGGCCGGGGTTCGCCACGCTCGTCGCGAACCAGGGTGCGTTGTCCGGGCGACGGGCGCGCCCGGGCGGTAGCGTAGGGGAGTGAGCGAAACCCCCGTCATCCGCCAGGACAAGCCTTTCGAGGTCATTTCCCCCTACACGCCGTCGGGCGACCAGCCCAAGGCGATCCGTGAGCTGGCTGCGCGTATTCGTGACGGCGAGCAGGACGTCGTCCTCATGGGTGCGACGGGCACGGGCAAGAGCGCGACCACGGCGTGGCTCATCGAGGAGCTTCAGCGTCCCGCGCTGGTCCTGGAACCCAACAAGACGCTCGCCGCGCAGCTTGCGGCCGAATTCCGCGAGCTGCTGCCCAATAACGCCGTCGAGTACTTCGTGTCCTACTACGACTACTACCAGCCCGAGGCCTACGTCCCCCAGACGGACACGTTCATCGAGAAGGATTCCTCGATCAACGATGAGGTCGAGCGACTGCGGCACAGCGCCACGAACTCCCTGCTCACCCGCCGCGACACGGTCGTCGTCTCCTCCGTGTCCTGCATCTACGGCCTCGGCACCCCCGAGGAGTACGTGGCGCGCATGATCGAGCTGAGTCGCGGCATGATTATCGACCGCGATACCCTGCTGCGGCGCTTCGTCGCCATGCAGTACGTGCGTAACGACATGGCCTTCACGCGCGGCACGTTCCGCGTGCGCGGCGACACGATCGAGATCATCCCCGTCTACGAGGAGCTCGCGATTCGCATTGAGATGTTCGGTGACGAGATTGATTCCCTCGCGGTGCTACACCCGCTCACTGGTGACGTGATCGACCAGGTCGACCACACCTACCTGTTCCCGGCCTCGCACTATGTGGCCGGCGAGGAACGCATGAAGAAGGCGATCGCCTCCATCGAAGAAGAGCTGGATGATCGGCTCGCGTGGTTCCGCGGCCAGAACAAGCTCCTCGAGGAACAGCGCCTGCGCATGCGCACGACCTTCGACCTGGAGATGCTCAAGGAGATCGGGTCGTGTTCGGGCGTGGAAAACTACTCGCGTCACATCGACGGGCGCGGACCCGGCACGCCGCCGCACACGCTGCTGGACTACTTCCCCGACGACTTCCTGCTCATCATCGATGAGTCGCACGTGACCGTCCCGCAGATCGGCGCGATGTTCGAGGGTGACATGTCGCGTAAGCGCACCCTCGTCGACTATGGGTTTCGTCTGCCCTCCGCGATGGACAACCGCCCCCTCAAGTGGGACGAGTTCACGGCGCGCATCGGCCAGACCGTCTACCTGTCCGCGACGCCCGGCCCCTACGAGCTTGAGCGCTCCGACGGGGTGGTCGAGCAGATCATCCGCCCGACGGGCCTGGTCGATCCGCTCGTCGTCGTCAAGCCCACCGAGGGGCAGATCGACGATCTCCTCGAACAGGTGCGCCTGCGCGTCGAACGAGACGAGCGCGTCCTTGTCACCACGCTCACGAAGAAGATGGCCGAGGAGCTCACGACCTACCTGGCCGAGCGCGGCGTCAAAGTCGAGTACCTGCACTCCGACGTCGACACGCTGCGCCGCGTCGAGCTGCTGCGCGAACTGCGCCTGGGTACCTTCGACGTGCTCGTGGGCATCAACCTGCTGCGCGAGGGCCTGGACCTGCCCGAGGTCTCCCTCGTGTCCATCCTCGACGCCGACAAGGAAGGCTTCCTGCGCTCGACCCGCTCGCTCATCCAGACGATCGGTCGCGCCGCACGAAACGTGTCCGGCGAAGTCCACATGTACGCGGACAACATGACGGACTCCATGAACGAGGCCATCTCCGAGACGATGCGTCGCCGCGAGATCCAGATCGCCTACAACAAGGAGCACGGCATCGACCCGCAGCCGCTGCGTAAGAAGATCTCGGACGTCACCGACATGCTCGCCCGCGAGCAGGTTGACACGCAGACCCTCCTCGAGGGCGGGTACCGCAAGGAGAAGAGCGCGCGCGACCGAGGTGCGGCTGCGACGCCTGCCGTCTCGAATCCTGGTCAGCGCGCGGAGGCTGAGCTTGCCGAACTCATCGAGGAGTTGTCTGCCCAGATGATGACCGCCGCCCAGCACCTCCAGTTCGAGGTCGCGGCGCGCCTACGCGACGAAATCGAGGATTTCAAGAAGGAACTGCGCGCCATGAAGCGCGCCCACTGAGCCGACCAGACGCCGTCGGCAGGCTCACGCGAGCACGCGGCGGCCTCGTCCCCGTGGCCCACGATTCGGTGAGCGACAGACGCCACTTACCTGGGTGAGCGCGCCCGTCGCTGTGTCTGACTAGACTAGAAGTGTTAGCGGAGGGGAGTACTCCCACCAACAGTGGCGTCGTCATCACGACGGCCCGCCCACGCGGCGTGGCCTCCGGCGTCACCGGCCAGCATTTTCTGGCGGGAGGAGACCTCCGGTACCCGACTCGTACCGGAGGCCCCACGTATGCACGTGCACGCGCTCGCCTGGATCGTCCTGGCCGGCATCATCGTGACCATGATCGTCGTCGACATCGTCGGCCACGTCCGCACCCCCCACGAACCCACGCTCAAGGAAGCGACCTGGTGGTCCATCGCCTACATCGCGATCGCCCTGATTTTTGGCGGCATCGTGTGGGCGCTCTGGGGGCCGCAATACGGACAGGAATACCTGGGCGGCTACATCACCGAGAAGGCGCTAAGCATTGACAACCTCTTTGTCTTTGTCATTATCCTGTCGACTTTCCGCGTGCCCCGCAAGAATCAGCAGGAGGTCCTGCTGGCGGGCATCGTCATCGCGCTGGTGCTGCGCCTCATCTTCATTCTCGCGGGCGCCGCGCTCATCGAGAACTTCTCGTGGGTGTTCTACCTCTTCGGCGCGTGGCTCATGTGGACCGCAATCAGTCAGGTTCGTGAGGGCATCGGCGGCGACGAGGAGGACGAGGACTACCGCCCGCCGTCGATCGTGCGCTGGGTGTCGAAGGTCGTGCCTGTCACCGACGGTTTCATCGGCTCGCGCATGCTGTACCGCCACGGTGGACGCACGTATATCACGCCGATGCTGCTGTGCGTCATCGCGATCGGTACCGCCGACGTCATGTTTGCCGTCGATTCGATCCCCGCGATCTACTCGCTGACCTCCGAGGCCTACCTGGTGTTCGCCGCCAACGCGTTCTCGCTGCTGGGGCTGCGTCAGCTCTATTTCCTCATCGACGGCCTGCTCGACCGCATCGTGTTCCTGCACTACGGCCTCGCCGCGATTCTCGGGTTCATCGGCTTCAAGCTCATCAACCACGCGCTGCACACCAATGAGCTGCCCTTCATTAACGGCGGTCACGAGATCACGATGGTCCCCGAGCCGTCGATCGCTTTCTCGCTCGGATTCATCGTGGTCACGATCATGATCACGGTCGCAGCTTCGCTCGCCGCGTCTCGTGTTCGCCGTGGAAGCGACGACAGCGCCGCCTGAGGGCGATAAAATTTCCCGGACGAATAGTTAAGAGGTACTCATGGTTATTCACCCGTGGGCGTGGGGGATCCTGGCGCTCGTCGCCATCGGACTCGTCGTCATCGACTTCCTCGGGCACGCACGCAACCCGCATCCGCCTACGGCCGCTGAGGCGGGCCGATGGACCCTTTTCTACGTGGGGCTCGCTGCCCTCTTCGGCGTCGGTATCTGGCTGACGAACGGGTGGCTGTATGCGCAGGAGTTCTACGCAGGCTGGGCGATGGAGTGGTCGCTCTCGGTCGACAACCTCTTCGTTTTCATTCTCATCCTCAAGGCGTTCCGGGTGCCCAGGGAGAATCAGCAGAAGGCGCTGCTGCTCGGCATCGTTATTGCCTTGTTGCTCCGGCTCGCCTTCATCCTGCTCGGCGCCGCGTTGGTCTCTCGCTTCTCGTGGGTGTTCTTTATTTTTGGCGCGTGGTTGCTGTGGACCGCCGTGTCGCAAGTTCGGGAGACTGCCCGGGGCGAAGAGGAAGACGAGGAGTATCACGAAAACGGCTTCATTCGTCTCGTACGTCACGTTTTGCCGATTACGGATGGGTTTGTCGGTAATCGTCTCCTGTATCGTCACGGTGGGCATACCTATCTGACACCGTTGGCCGTTGTGGTGTTGGCTCTGGGGTCCGCGGATCTTATGTTCGCTTTCGATTCGATTCCCGCGATCTTCGGCATCACGCAGCAGGCCTTCCTGGTGTTCGCCTGCAACGTGTTTGCCCTAATGGGGTTGCGTCAGTTGTTTTTCCTCGTTGATGCATTACTTAGCAAGCTCGTCTACCTGGGTTACGGCCTCGGGGTCATTTTGAGTTTCATCGGCGTCAAGCTGATTTTGGAGGCGCTGCACGCCAACACCCTCCCATTTATCAACAGCGGGCGGGGTGTGGAGTGGGCGCCCAACATTTCCGTGTCGGTATCGCTGGGCGTCATCGTCGTGACGTTGGCGGTGACCGTTGTCGCGTCGTTGATACGTACCGCGATGGATGAGGGGGATGCCCGTGAGCGCTGACGTGACGCGCCTCGGCGAGCGCGGCCTGAGTGCGGCAGAGGTCGCGGAGCGCGTCGCCCGCGGCGCGGTCAACCGCGTGAAGGACCGCACGTCGCGTTCCGTGGCGTCTATTGTTCGAGAGAACGTGCTGACGCTCTTTAACGCGATCATCGTGGGCGCGTCGATCATCGTGCTGTTGTTCGGTGACCTGCGCGACGGCATCTTCGGCGGAGTTATGGTGATCAACGCGGTCATCGGCATCGTGTCCGAGCTGCGCGCGAAACGCACCTTGGATTCGCTGGCGATTGTGGACGCCCCGCAGGCGAGCGTCCTGCGCGATGGAACCCTGTCGGTCATTCCGGCTCGCGACGTCGTGCTCGACGACGTTATCGAGCTGACGCTCGGCGATCAGGTGAGCGTGGACGGGACGGTCCTGGCCTCCGCGGGCCTCGAGATCGACGAGTCGCTGCTCACCGGCGAGTCGCGTCCCGTCAAGAAGAAGGAAGGCGACCAGCTGCTGGCGGGCACCAGCGTGGTGGCCGGTTCGGGCTGCATGGTGGCGACGGCGGTCGGCGAGCGCGTGTACGCACAGGGCCTGTCCGAGCAGGCGCGCGCCTTCACCCGCACCGTGTCCGAGATCCAGGTGTCGATCAACCGCGTGCTGCAGGTCGTCTCCGTCATGCTGCTCCCGGTTGTTGCGATGACCTTTTACTCGCAGAACCGTATCGCCGGAGGCTCGGGCGGGGATTGGCGCGAGGCTCTTGTCTTGTCGGTTGCCTCCGTCATCGGCATGATCCCCCAGGGCCTGGTGCTGCTCACGTCGATGAATTTCGCGATCGGATCGGCGACGCTGGCACGCCGGGGCGTCCTCGTTCAGGAGCTTCCGGCCGTCGAGGTGCTGGCCCGCGTCGATTGCTTGTGCCTGGATAAGACGGGCACGCTGACGACGGGTGGCATCCGGGTGCGCGAGGTCGACGTGGTTTCGGGGGACACGGAGGCGGTGCTGCGCGCCCTCGCGAGCGCTGCCAGTGACCGGACGAACGCGACCGCCGAGGCGATCTGGGCGCATGTGGGCGAGGATGCGCGCTCGGGAGCGAGCGAGCGCATCGAGTGGTCCGTTCCCTTCTCCTCGGCCCGCAAGTGGAGCGCGTGGGGGACCGGACGCGAGTCCTGGATCCTGGGTGCGCCCGAGTTCGTTATCGACGAGGCCGTGGCGACGAACGCGGTTCTCCTGGAGCGGGTGCGCGCCATCGCCGCTGGGGGGTCCCGCGTGGTGGCGCTGGTGAGTGCGGACGAGGCCGTGGTCGTCGACGAGCTGCCCGTGCGTCGGGCGGTGGCCGCCCTCGTGGTCCTGGAGGAGGACCTGCGCGAGGACGCGGCCGAGACGCTGGACTACTTCCGCTCGCAGGGCGTGCACGTGCGCGTCATTTCGGGCGACAACCCGACGACGGTCGGCGCGCTGGCAGCCCAGGCGGGCTTGACGGCACCCGACGGTTCACCCGCTCGCCTCATGGACGCGCGCGACCTTCCCGAGGACCTGACCTCGGAGGCGTTCACCGACGCGATCGAGAGTCACGACGTGTTTGGGCGCGTGACGCCCGAGCAGAAGCGGGCCATGGTGGGTGCCCTGCAGGCGCGCGATCACTGCGTGGCCATGACGGGCGACGGCGTGAACGATGCCCTGGCACTCAAGGACGCCGACCTTGGCATCGCGATGGGTAACGGCACGCAGGCCACGAAGGCGGTCGCACAGATCGTGCTCGTTGACTCGAAGTTTTCGGTCCTGCCCGGGGTCTTGTCGGAGGGGCGACGCATCATCGCGAACATGGAGCGCGTATCCTCGCTGTTCCTCGCCAAGACCACGTACGCGGCGGTGCTGGTGATCGTCACCGCCCTGGTCGGTTGGCGCTATCCGTTCCTGCCCCGCCAGTTCAGCTACATTGACTCACTGACGATCGGGATCCCCGCCTTCTTCCTGGCGCTGTGGCCCAACCCACGCCGCTACGTGCCCGGATTCCTGAGGCGCACCCTGTCGCTCGCGATGCCGACGGGCGTCATCTTGGCGACTACTGCCCTTGTCGCCTTCGGCATTGTGGATGGCCCGCCCCAGGCGCGTGAGTCGACGGCCGCGATCCTGTCCCTCATGCTAGGCGCCATCTGGCTGCTCGTGATCACTTCGCGGCCCCTGTCGCTGTGGAAGTGGGTCCTGCTGGCGAGCGTCATCTCCGCGACGGTCGGCGGCGTGCTCATTGCTCCGGTGCGTGACTTCTTCTCGATGGTCGCGCCCAACGGATACGAGTGGCTCGTTATCCTGTGCGTCGGTGCCTGTTCGGCTGCCCTCATTGAGATCGCTCAACGTATCTTCTACGCGCACCAGTTTGCTCGTTCGCTCCAGGAGTAGGGGAGCGGGGACGAGGCGAGGCCAGTGTCGGGTATCAACCCGGCCCCGGCCTCGTTCGCGACGTGCGATCAGAACACCCGGATGACGGGATTCCACTCGCGGATGAGGCGCGCCTGAATGACCTCAGCGACGTAGAAAGGATCCTCATTGAGGACGCGTTCGACGTCGGCTTCGCTCTCGGCTTTGATGAGAAGGAGTGCTCCGGGGACTTCGTCGACGAGCGGACCCGATGCGACGTTGATCCCCTGTTCGAGCAGCCCGGACAGGAATGCGCGGTGCCGAGGGCGGACTTCGTCCATCGTTGCGGCCATCGAGGGGTTGTACACGTATTCAACTGCATAGTATGCCATACGCATAACACTAGCCCTGATCCGCGCTTTTGCCTAGGGGGCGGATAGGATCGAGGGGTGCATGACAAGCTAATTATCCAGGGTGCCCGCGAACACAACCTCAAGGACGTGAACCTGCAGCTTCCTCGCGACGCAATGATCGTTTTCACGGGCCTGTCTGGGTCGGGCAAATCATCGCTGGCGTTCGATACCATTTTCGCCGAGGGGCAGCGCCGCTACGTGGAGTCGCTGTCCTCCTATGCGCGTCAGTTCCTGGGCCAGATGGACAAGCCGGACGTGGACTTCATCGAAGGCCTGTCACCAGCGGTTTCCATTGACCAGAAGTCGACATCGCGTAACCCGCGCTCAACCGTCGGCACAATCACGGAGATCCACGACTACCTGCGTCTGCTCTACGCCCGCGCCGGCGTCGCGCACTGCCCCGAATGTGGGGCTCGCATTCAGGCGCAGACACCCCAGCAGATCGTCGATCGCGTTCGCACGATGGATGAGGGCACGCGCTTCCAGGTCCTCTCCCCGGTTGTGCGCGGGCGCAAGGGCGAGTACCAGGACCTCATCGACGAGCTTCGCTCCGAGGGCTACACCCGCGCGATCATCGACGGGGAGGCCGTGCGCCTCGAGAACGCCCCGAAGCTGGAGAAGAAACTTAAGCACACGATCGAGGTCGTCATCGACCGCCTCGTCGTGCGTGACGGAATGCGTCAGCGCCTGACCGATTCCGTGGAGACAGCGCTGCGCCTCTCCGAGGGCCTGGTTGTCATCGACTGCGTGGACCTGGACGCCGACGACCCTGAGCGTCGCCGTCGCTTCTCGGAGAAGCGCGCCTGCCCCAACGATCACCCGCTCGCTCTCGACGAGATCGAGCCGCGCACCTTCTCCTTTAACGCCCCCTACGGCGCCTGTCCGGACTGCTCGGGCCTGGGCTTCCGCCTCGAAGTCGATCCCGAGCTGGTCGTCCCCGACGAGGAACTCTCCCTCGCCGACGGCGCGGTGATCCCCTGGAATTCGAACTTCAAATACCACAAGAAGCTCCTCGAGTCTCTCTCCAAGGAGCTGGGTTTCGCGATGGGCACGCCGTGGAAGTCCCTGCCGAAGAAGGTCAAGGACGCCGTCCTGTACGGCAAGGACTACGAGGTCACCGTCAAGTTCCGCAACCGCTGGGGGCGCGAGCGCTCCTACACGACCGGCTTCGAGGGCGCGGTCAACTACATCGAGCGCAAGCGCGAGGAGACTGAGTCGGCCGCCGTGTCCGAGAAGCTCGACTCGTACATGCGTGAGATTCCGTGCCCGACGTGCCACGGTGCGCGACTGAAGCCTGAGGTTCTCGCCGTGCACATCGGGGACAAGTCGATCGCCGAGCTCTCCGACATGTCCATCTCGGAGGCGCGCGCTTTCCTTGCCAACGTCGAACTCGAGCAGCGCGCACGCTCGATTGCCGAGCCGATCCTCACCGAGATCGAGGCCCGCCTGGCTTTCCTCGTGGACGTCGGGCTCACCTACCTGACGCTCTCGCGCGGCGCTGGAACACTGTCGGGTGGTGAGGCGCAGCGTATCCGCCTGGCGACGCAGATCGGTTCCGGCCTCGTCGGTGTCCTGTACGTCCTCGACGAGCCCTCGATCGGTCTGCACCAGCGCGATAACCGCAAGCTCATCGCCACCCTGGAGCGCCTGCGGGATCTGGGCAACACGCTCATCGTCGTCGAGCACGACGAGGAGACGATGGAAGCAGCCGACTGGATCGTCGACATTGGCCCCGGTGCTGGCGAAACCGGCGGGTGGGTCGTCCACTCGGGTCCGCTCTCCGAGCTGCTGACGAACCGCAAGTCGCTGACCGGACAGTACCTGTCGGGCAAGCGACGCATCATCGTGCCGCCGACGCGTCGCCCGATCGACAAGAAGCGCGTCGTGACCGTCAAGGGCGCGCGGGAAAACAACCTGAAGGACATCGACGTGTCCTTCCCGCTCGGCGTTTTTACGGCCGTCACAGGCGTGTCCGGCTCCGGTAAGTCGACGCTCGTCAACGGCATCCTGTACCGCACCCTGGCCTCGCGCCTCAACGGCGCGCGCATGGTTCCCGGCCGCCACCGCACGATTACGGGCATTGACCAGCTCGACAAGGTCGTGCACGTGGATCAGAGTCCGATCGGTCGCACGCCGCGCTCCAACCCGGCGACCTACACGGGCGTGTGGGACCAGATCCGCAAGCTTTTCGCCGAGACGCAGGAGGCGAAGGTGCGCGGCTACGGCCCGGGACGCTTCTCCTTCAACGTGAAGGGCGGTCGCTGTGAGTCCTGCAAGGGTGACGGCACGCTGAAGATCGAAATGAACTTCCTGCCCGACGTGTACGTGCCCTGCGAGATCTGCCATGGCGCGCGCTACAACCGCGAGACCCTCGAGGTTGAGTACAAGGGCAAGACGGTCGCGGACGTGCTCGACATGCCCATTTCGGAGGCCGCGGAGTTCTTTGCCCCGATCTCGCGCATCGCCCGCCACCTCAACACGCTCGTGGAGGTGGGCCTGGGCTACGTGCGCCTCGGTCAGAGCGCCACGACCCTGTCGGGCGGCGAGGCCCAGCGCGTGAAGCTGGCCTCCGAGCTGCAGCGACGCTCGACCGGCCGCACGGTGTACGTGCTCGACGAACCCACGACCGGCCTGCACTCCGAGGACATCCGCAAGCTGTTGCTGGTCCTGCAGTCCCTGGCGGACAAGGGGAATACGGTTATCGTCATCGAGCACAACCTGGACGTCATCAAGAGCGCCGACTGGATCATCGACATGGGTCCCGAGGGCGGCGCGGGCGGCGGCACTCTCGTCGCGCAGGGGACGCCCGAACAGGTCGCGAAGGTGAAGGAATCATTCACCGGCCAGTACCTGGCCGAGGTCCTCGCGAAGGAGGCCGCGCGCGACGCCGCGAGCTCGCGCAAGTAATGGTTAGTATGAACCTCATGAATCCCGCATACGGCCTCTACGGCTCCTCTTATTACTGGCCAGCATGGGTCCACCTGATCGTGTTGGCGCTCATGGTGGTGTCGGGCGGCCTCGCCCTCAAGGCTCTCGTGGCCCACGGCGCCGGGCGCAGCCGCGTCTACGGGCTGGGCTGCGGTTTCGTCGCCGGGCTGGGCAACCTGTGCCTGAGCGTGACGGCTCATGCGGAGGCTCGCCACGTGTGGCAGCTGGGGACGGTCATTGCGATCTATGCGGTTGTGCTCGTGTTCCTGATCATGACGCTCGTGTCCCTGTGGAGCTCGGAATCCGGTGGCTTCGTGTGGGCGCGCGCCTTCCACATGTTCTTGACAGTCGGCGTCGTCGCCTCGGCCGCCCTGGAGATCGCGCGCCGAATGCTCTTCTGGATCCCGATGCCGGTCATCGGCGTTGCCTTCCTCCTCGCGCTCTTCGCCGCTTTCGTCGTGGGACGCAACACCGCGGACTAGGGAGCCTGAACGCATGAAGTGGCCCCAGCCTCGTCACTGAGACGAGGCCGAGGCCGCTTCATCTGTGTGGTACCCCCGCGCTGGCGGCCGGTTTACTCTTGGTTCTTCTCCTTGTTCTTCGCGGCCTCGCCCGACGCGTACAGGGCGTCGACCTCACCGGCGTAGTCGGCCAGGACGCGGCGGCGCTTGAGCTTGAGGGAGGGCGTCATGTAGCCGTTCTCCACGGTGAAGGCCGCATTCACGATGCGGTAGCGGCGGATCGACTCGGCGCGAGACACCGCCTTGTTGGCGCGGGCGATCGCCTTCTCCAGGGACTCGCGCACCTCCGGTAGGGTCGCGGCCTGCGCCGCGTCGACGACGGGCAGGCCGTGGCGCGAGAGCCACTCGGGCAGCATTTCTGTGTCCAGGGCGATGAGCGCGCCGATGTAGGGGCGGTTGTCGCCGACCACGATGATGTTCGCGATGAGCGGGTGTGTTGAGAGGGAATCCTCGAGGATCTCGGGGGAGACGTTCTTGCCGCCCGCCGTCACGATGAGTTCCTTCTTACGTCCCGTGATACGCAGGTGACCGCGATCGTCGATGGAGGCGAGGTCGCCGGTCTTGAACCAGCCGTCGACGTAGGCCTCGGCCGTGGCCTCGGGCAGGTTGTGGTAGCCCTTCGACACGGAGATACCGCGTACGAGCAGCTCACCGTCGGGGGCGATCGTCATGCGGTTGCCCGGCCACGGGAAGCCCACCGAGTCCGGGGGGAAGTCCTGCGGCGTTTCCACGGAGATCGGTCCGGTCGTCTCGGACAGGCCGTAGCCCTGGAGGAGCGTGATGCCCAGGCCTCGATAGAAGTTCGCGAGGTCGAGGGCCAGGGGCGCGCCGCCCGAGATGATTGTGTGCAGGTTCGGGCCCAGGATCGCGCGGACCTTCGATAGGACGAGCGCGTCGGCGAGGCGGGCGCGCAGCTTCAGCGCGGACGACGGGCCGGGGGAGGGCATCGCCGAGGCGTCGGGGATGGGCGTCGTGTCCGGGCCGGGGCCGGCGACCGCGGATTCGGGCAGGGGAGAGTCCGCGTATGCGGTGGCCTTGGACAGGGCGCGCGCCTGCTTGGCTGCCCAGGAGAACATGCGTCCCTTCACGCCGCCGCCAGCCTTCGCAGCCGCAGCGTTGTAGACCTTCTCCATGACGCGCGGGACGACTAGGAGCATCGTCGGTTTAAAAGTCGCGATGTCGTCAACCAAGTTGCGGGTGTCCGGCGAGAAAGCGGTGACACCCTGGCCCGCGAGCAGGCAGTACATGACGAAGCGCGCGAGCACGTGGGCGACCGGCAGGAAGAGCAGGGAGCGAGACTTCGGATCGTTGATGAGCAGGGGCAGGAAGTCGTAGGCCTGCAGCATCGGCGAGATGAAGTTACCGTGCGTGAGGACCACGCCCTTGGGCATGCCGGTTGTACCCGACGTGTAGATGATCGTCGCTTCGTCGCCGAGGGTGACGGCCTCGGTGCGCTCGCGCACTTGTTCGACCGTCACCCCCTGCGCTGCGCCCGTCAGGACGCGCTCTGCGCCGCGATCGAGCGACAGAATGTGGCGCACGCCCTCGGTGCGCACGGATTCGACCAGCTCGGCCTGCTGCGTCGTCGCCGTGATGACGATGCGCACGTCAGCGTCGGCCAGGATGTGAGCGATCTGCTGCGCAGAATCCGTCTCGTAGATGGGGACCGTGATCGCACCGCAGGACAGGGCAGCCACGTCGATGAGGGCCCACTCATACGAGGTCGGGGCCAGGATCGCCAGGTGGTCGCCCGCCTCGAGGCCGATGCCGATGAGGCCACGCGCGATCGAGTCGGCCTCGCCGAGGAACGTCTCCATCGTCACGCGGCGCCACGCGCCGACGTTGGATCGGCGCTCGATCGCGAACTGCCCGGGGTGACGCTGCACGCGCTGGTGGAGCATCTTGGGCAGGTTCATGTCCTCGGTAGCCTCGCGTGTTGGAACTGACTCCCATGAGCCATCGGCGAGTCTGCGTACCGTCATTACGGTCCTTTCGTGGGGTGAGCGCGGGGCGCTGTATGTGGGGTTCAGTGCTTCTTCAAGCGAGAGAAGAGACCGCGCTTCTTTGCGGGTTCCGCTAAGACTGGGCCTCCGTATAATGCGTCGACCTCGTAGGCGTAGTCGGTCAGGACCTTGCGGCGGCGCAGCTTCATCGACGGCGTCACGTAGCCGTTCTCCACGGTGAAGGTTGCGTCGATGATGCGGAACTTTCGGATCGACTCGGCGCGGGAAACGGCCTTGTTGGCGCGTTCGACAGCCTTTTCGAGGGATTCGCGCACGGCGGGTAACTCGGCGGCCTCGGTGGGCGAGCACTGCGGCAGGCCATGCTTGGCAAGCCAGTCTGGCAGCATGTCTGCGTCGAGTGTGAAGAGTGCGCCCACGAAGGGGCGTTGGTCGCCCACTACGATGACGTTGGCGATGAGAGGGTGGGTTGCCAGTGAATCTTCGAGGATCTCGGGGGAGACGTTCTTGCCGCCCGCCGTCACGATGAGTTCTTTCTTGCGACCGGTGATGGTCAGCTGGCCCTTGCGGTCGATCGAACCGAGGTCGCCCGTATGGAACCACTTGCCGTCGGGCATAACCTCGGCTGTCTGCTCGGGAAGGTGGTAGTAGCCGGGCATGACGGACTGCCCGCGCACGAGAATCTCGCCGTCCTTGGCAATCTTGATGAAGTTGCCCGGCAGGGGCAAGCCGACGGTGCCAACGGGATTCTTGCCGATGTGCTGGACAGCGATTGGTCCGGTGGTTTCACTCAGGCCGTAGCCCTGGATGAGGGTGATGCCCATGCCCGCGTAGAAGTGGGCGAGATCGGTGGCCAGGGGGGCGCCGCCGGAGACGATGTAGCGCAGGTTGGGGCCGAGCACCGAGCGGATCTTCTTCAGGACGAGGGCGTCGGCGATGCCGTGGCGGATCTTCTTGAAGGGACCCGGACCGAAGGTCTTCTCGGACGCGAGGGAGTAGGTGCGGGCCTGCTTGGCGCTCCACGCGAACATGCGTCCCTTGATGCCGCCGCCCGCCTTGGAGGAGGCCGCGTTGTAGACCTTCTCCAGCACGCGTGGTACGACGAGGAGCACGGAGGGCTTGAAGGCTTGGATGTCCGGCAGGAGGTTCTTGATGGAGGGGGAGAAACCGAGCACGCCCTGGCCGGAGAGGATGACGTGCATGACGAGGCGGGCGAGCACGTGGGCGACTGGGAGGAATAGCAGCAGGCGGGTCTCGGGGGAGTCAATGACCTGGCCGAGTACCTGGCGGGCACCCTGCGCGGTAGCGATGAAGTTCGCGTGCGTGAGGGCCACGCCCTTGGGATTTCCGGTTGTTCCGGAGGTGTAGATGATGGTCGCGATGTCAGAGGAAGTTACGGTGGCGCGGCGTTTCTCAACGTCGTCGATGGTGACATTGGTGGCGGCTCGCGCGATCGCCCGCATGGCTCCCTGGTCGAAGGAGGTGACTGCGCGCGTGGCAGTGGGGGCGACCGAGCGTACGAGTTCTGCCTGCTGGGTGGTCGCAGTAAAAACGCGAGTGACGTGAGCATCGGTGAGGATATGCTCGATCTGGGAGGCGGAATCGGACTCGTAGATCGGGACGGTGATCGCGCCGATCGAGAGGAGGGCGAGGTCCAGGAGGAGCCACTCGTACGAGGTCGGGGCGAGGATCGCAATCGCGTCTCCCGCCTGCACGCCGAGGCCGATGAGGCCGCACGCGGTGTAGTCGACTTGGCGCTGGAGTTCCTTGGCAGTCAATGAGCGTGTTGAGCCGACGGAGGAACGCTGTTCGACGACGACCTGCTTGGGGAACTTGGTGGCCCGCTTAGCGAGCATGTCGGGGATGATTTCGTGTTCCCCGACCTTGTAGGTCGGCTTGATCGTGTAGGAGCCGTCTCGCATGCGCTTCATCGTGTCCTCCGGAATTGTCGGTTCAAAGACTGAACAACAGGTTCGATGTGAGTCTACTGGGTATTGCGCGGCCCCTGCGCCAAAAACGGGGCAGGGGCCTTACAAGTGACGACTAGATCACAGATCGTAGTACATCTGGTACTCATAGGGGTGTGGGTAGGCTCGCATTGGCGCCACCTCGTTCGTCTCCTTGTATTCGAGCCACGTGTCAATCAGGTCCTGGGTGAAGACATCGCCCTCGGTGAGGAACTCGTGATCCTCACGCAGCGCGTCGAGGGCGGCTTCAAGCGAGCTGGGCAGCTTCGCGATGTCCTGGTACTCAGCGGGAGGCAGCTCGTAGAGGTCCTTGTCGATTGGTGCGGCAGGCTCGATTCGGCGCTTGATGCCGTCGATACCCGCCATGAGGCACGCGGAGAAAGCAAGATATGGGTTCGCGCTCGGGTCCGGTACGCGGTACTCCACGCGCTTGGCCTTTGGGGATGTGCCGGTCACGGGAATGCGGATGCATGCTGAGCGGTTGCGGGCGGAGTAGACCAAGTTGATAGGTGCCTCAAAGCCGGGGACCAGGCGTCGGAAGGAATTCACCGACGGGTTCGTGAAGGCCAGGAGGGCGGGCGCGTGCTCAAGCAGGCCGCCGATGAACCAGCGTGCCGTGTCGGACAGGGAGCCGTAGCCGCGCTCGTCGTAGAACAGGGGCTCGCCGTTCTTCCACAGTGACATGTGCGTGTGCATGCCCGAACCGTTGTCCCCAAACAGGGGCTTGGGCATGAAAGTTGCGGAATGGCCGAACTCAAGAGCTGAGTTCTTGACGACGTACTTGAATTTCATCATGTCGTCAGCTGCGGTCTGTAGCGTCGCGAAGCGGTAGTTGATCTCCTGCTGGCCGCCCGAGCCGACCTCGTGGTGGGCGCGCTCAATAATGAGGCCGACCTCTTCGAGGAGGCGGCTCATCTCGTCGCGCACGTCCGCGTACTTGTCGGCAGGGGAGACGGGGAAGTAGCCGCCCTTGATGGGCACCTTGTAGCCCATGTTGCCGCCCTCTTCGACGCGACCGGTGTTCCAGTACGCCTCGGGGGAGTCGACGGAGAAGAAGGTGTTGTGGGGGCTGACCTGGTAGCGTACGTCGTCGAAAAGATAGAACTCGGCTTCGGCGCCGATGAAGCACTGATCTGCGATGCCGGTGGAACGTAGGTAGGCCTCGGCTTTGGCGGCTACCTGGCGAGGATCGCGTGAGAAGGGTTCGTCAGTGAAGGGATCGACGATTGAAAAGTTGACGACCAGGGTCTTGCGGTCGCGGAAGGGATCGACGAACGCGGAGGAGACGTCCGGGATGAGCTTCATATCGGACTCGTGGATGGCTGTAAAGCCGCGCACTGAGGATCCGTCGAACATGAGGCCATCCGACAAAGCGGCGTCCAGGAATTCGCTTACCGGAATCGTAAAGTGCTGCTGAACACCGGGGACGTCGCAGAAGCGCACGTCGACGAGTTCAATGTTCTGCTCGGAGATAAAGGCTGCGACCTCTTCGTTGGAGGTGAACATGAACGTCCTTCTTTGTGGGAATGGGTTCTACTCATTGGTCAAGAATTAGTCAACTCGTAACCAAATACAGTATAAGCCTTCGGGTGGCCGCTTCGCGTATTAGTTTCACCATTCAAAGGATTCATGACATAGAGCACGCGCCCACTGGGCATCGGGCACACACAGCCACGGCCTCGTACCCTGGAAACGTGGCAGATCCTTCGACGTACAGGCCCCGCACGGGAGACATTCCGACCTCGCCGGGCGTCTACCGATTCTCAGACCCGCAGGGCCGCGTCATCTACGTCGGCAAGGCCAAAAACCTGCGCAATCGCCTCACCAACTACTTCCAGGACCTGGCGAACCTGCACCCGCGCACCCAGCAGATGGTGACGACCGCGAGCGCCGTGCAGTGGACCGTCGTGCGCTCCGAAGTAGAGGCCCTCACGCTGGAGTTCACGTGGATTAAAGAGTTCAATCCGCGCTTCAACGTCATGTTTAAGGACGACAAGTCCTATCCCTACCTGGCGGTGTCGATGGGGGAGCGCTTCCCCCGCGTGCAGGTCACGCGCGAGCGCAAGAGGGCCGGGTCGCGCTACTTCGGCCCGTACACTCAGGTGTGGGCGATTCGCGACACGATCGATCAGCTCCTTCGCGTCTTCCCGATGCGCTCGTGCTCGGCGGGCGTGTTCCAGCGTGCGAAGGCTCAGGGGCGTCCGTGTCTGCTCGGTTACATCGACAAGTGCGCGGCGCCGTGCGTGGGGCGCATCTCGATGGAGGAGCATCGCGAGCTCGCCGAGGGGCTGTGCCAGTTCATGGAGGGGCGCACGGGCCCGGTGATCCGAGACCTGGAGGAGCAGATGCGCCAGGCGTCGGCGGAGCTGAACTTCGAGCGCGCCGCGAAGCTGCGCGATGACGTCAAGGCGCTGCGCACGGTGCTCGAGCGTAACGCGGTCGTGCTCGACGACGGGGCGGACGCGGACGTGTTTTCTCTCGTCAGCGACGACCTGGACGCGGCCGTTTACGTCTTCCACGTGCGCGGCGGGCGCATCCGCGGCACGCGCGGCTGGGTGATTGAGCGCGTGGACGGGGCGGGGGAGGAGGCGCTCATGTCCCGCCTCCTCGAGCAGGTGTATTCCTCGGCGTCGATGGACGAGGCCGGGGCGGGGAGGGCGGCGAAGGTGGCGGCGGTGAGCGTGGACGACGTCGCGCACACCCCGACCTCGGCGATCCCGCGCGAGGTACTGGTCTCGGTCGTGCCCGAGGATGCCGAGACGATCGCGCGTTGGCTGGGACAGGTGCGCGGCGTGTCCGTGTCGATCCACGTGCCCAGGCGCGGCCCGAAGGCCCAGCTTATGGCAACGGTGACGGAGAACGCGCGCCAGGGGCTCGCCCTGCATCGCACGAAACGCGCGGGCGACATCACGGCGCGCTCGAAGGCGCTGGAGGAGCTGGCCGAGAACCTGGACCTGCCGGGTGCGCCCCTGCGCATCGAGTGCTACGACGTCTCGCACACGGGAGGCGAGAATCAGGTGGCTTCCATGGTGGTCTTCGAGGATGGGATGCCTCGTAAGGACGCGTATCGCACCTTCAATATTCGCGGTCAGGACGGCAGCGGTACGCCCGATGACACGAGCGCGATGAACGAGGTCCTCACCCGTCGCTTCTCGCGCTTGCTCGCCGAGGAGGCGGGCGTTGAGGGTGAGGACGAGGATGGCGTCGCCTTCGCCTCGGGTCCGATCGACGAGACGACCGGGCGTCCCAAGCGTTTCTCGTACAGGCCCGACCTGGTGCTCGTCGACGGAGGCCTCCCGCAGGTCAACGCCGCGCGCGCCGCCCTGGACGCCGTGGGCGCGGACGTGCCCGTCGTAGGCCTGGCCAAGCGCCTGGAGGAAGTGTGGATCCCCGGCGACGAGTTCCCCCTCATCCTGCCGCGTACCTCGGAGGCTCTGTATCTCCTCCAGTATCTGCGCGACGAGTCCCACCGCTTCGCGATCACCAAGCACCGCAAGAGGCGATCGAAGGCGCAGCGGCGTTCGGTGCTGGACTCCATCCCGGGGCTAGGACCCGCCCGCCAGGCGGCGCTGCTCAAACATTTCGGCTCCGTGAAGCGCATGAGGGAGGCGAGTCTCGAGCAGATTGCCGAGGTCAAGGGCGTGGGACCCGCCCTCGCGGCTTCGATCCGCGATAGGCTTGCAGCATCGTCAAGGGAGGACACACCATGACCACGATGCTTCCGATGCCGCTTCCTGCGCGGGTGCTGCTCCTGGGCTCCGGCGAGCTCGGCAAGGAGGTGACGATCGCCCTGAAGCGCTACGGCTGCACGGTGATAGCCGCAGACTCCTACGAGGGCGCGCCCGCGATGCAGGTCGCCGACTCCTCCCTGGTGTTCGACATGAGCGACGGGCGAGCCTTGCGCGAGGTCCTGGATGAGGTCGAGGTCGACCTGATCGTTCCCGAAGTCGAGGCCATCGCCACGGATGAGCTGTCCGCTGCGGAGGAGCGCGGCGTGTGCGTCGTACCTAACGCCTTCGCCGTCCAGGCCACCATGGATCGTCAGCGCATCCGTACCCTGGCGGCTGCCCTGCCCGGCGTGCGTACCTCCGCATTCCGCTTCGCGCGCAGCGAGGCAGAGCTGGCGGAGGCTCTCGACGAGGTCGGCTACCCTGCCTTCGTCAAACCCACGATGTCCTCATCCGGCCACGGGCAGTCTCGCGTGAGCAATCCCGAGCAGGCGCAGGCGGCGTGGGCCCACGCCGAGGAGGATGCGCGTGCGACAACCGGTGTGGTCATCGTCGAGGAGGGCATCGACTTCGACTACGAGATCACCCTGCTCACCGTGCGCTCGTGGGACGCAGCAAGCTCCAGCGTCCTCACCTCCTTCTGCGTGCCCATTGGCCACCGCCAGGAGGACGGCGACTACGTCGAGTCCTGGCAGCCGATGGCCATGAGCGAGGAGGCGCTCGCCTCCGCCCGGCAGATGGCTAAGGAAGTCACCGACGCCCTCGCCGAGCACGGCAACGGCCCCTGCCTGGGCGTCTTCGGCGTTGAGTTCTTCGTGCGTGGCGACCAGGTCTGGTTCTCCGAACTCTCGCCTCGCCCCCACGACACCGGCATGGTCACCATGGTCACCCAGCGCCAATCCGAGTTCGAGCTCCACGCGCGCGCCATCCTCGGCCTGCCCACCTCCACGGCCCTGGCCAGCCCCGGCGCCTCCGCCGTCATCAAGTCCGTGCGGGCCATCGAATCCCCGGCCTACCGGGGCGTCGCCACCGCTCTGGCAACCGCCGACATCGTGCGCCTCTTCGGCAAGCCGATCAGCCGCGCCGGCAGGCGCGTCGGAGTTGTCGCCGCCACCGCCACCACCCCCAAGGAATCGCGCGTCATCGCTCGACGCGCCGCCGCCGCCATCACAATCAACGACGCTGCTTCCACCAGCGTCTAACACAACCCCCGTACGCGAAGAGCCCGCTCCCAAGGAGGACATTATGACCGACCATGCACCCCACGGTGCGCCCCGCGCGACCGATGCCCCGGCCTCGTCCACGGGGGAGGAAAACCCGCGCACCTTCCCCGAGGGCATCCCCGTGCGCGACATGATGCGCGTCCAGTACGAGCCCCGCGCCTCCAACGAAGTCCTCATCATCACCGGCTACTCGGGAGCGGGCCGCACCGGCGCTGCGCGAGCCCTCGAAGACCTCGACTGGTACGTCGTCGACAACCTGCCCCCGTCGATGCTGCCCGCCCTGGTCGGCATGATGTCTAACGATCCAGCCGCCGGCGTGCACCGCCTGGCCGTCGGCGTCGACGTGCGCTCACGTACCTTCTTTCGCACCCTGGACGTGACCCTCGAACAGCTCAAAGGAGCTGGCATCGTCTACCGCATCATCTTCCTAGAGGCCAGCCCCGAAACCCTCGTGCGACGATACGAATCCAACCGCCGCCCCCACCCACTCCAGGGCGCTGGCACACTGATGGACGGCATCAAAGCAGAGATGCGCCTGCTCGCGCCGCTGCGCCGCACCGCGGATGAAGTTATTGACACTTCCACGATGAGCGTGCACGACTTGACCCGCCGCATCCGCGACATCGTCGCGGGGGAGAAGCGACCGCTGCAGGTGACCGTCGAGTCCTTCGGATTCAAACACGGGCTTCCCCTCGACGCTGACCACGTCGTCGACGTGCGCTTCCTGAAGAATCCCTACTGGGTCGACGAATTGCGGCATTTGACCGGCAAAGACCAGGCCGTCGCGGACTATGTGCTCTCCCAGCCGGGTGCGCGTGACTTCGCTCTCGGCTATGCCGACCTTTTAGCCCCCATGCTCGCCGGCTATCTGGCAGAATTGAAGCCATTCGTCACGATCGCCATCGGATGCACCGGCGGAAAACACCGCTCCGTTGCATGCGCCGAAGCCATCGCGCAACGCCTGCGCGAGCACGGACACTCGGTGCGCGTCATGCACCGCGACATTGGGAGAGAATAATGCCCTATCTTGATGCAGCTGGCTGGGTCCAACGAGGAGAATCCGGCCAGTCCATCGTTGCCCTAGGTGGCGGGCACGGCCTGTCCGCCACCCTGCGGGCACTTCGCCACATCACCCGCGCCCTGACAGCTATCGTCACCGTCGCAGACGACGGCGGCAGCTCCGGTCGTCTGCGCCAAGAAATGCCGATCCTCCCCCCAGGCGATCTGCGCATGGCTTTGGCCTCTCTGTGCGAAGAATCAGAATGGGGACTGACCTGGCGTGACGTTATGCAGCTGCGCCTCGATACGAGCGGCCCCCTCAACGGGCACGCGCTGGGCAACCTTTTGATTTCCGGTCTCTGGCAGCTTCTTGACGATCCTGTCGAAGGCCTCGACTGGGTGGGACGCCTGCTCGGTGCGCAGGGGCGTGTCCTACCCATGTCAACCACGCCGATCGACATCGAAGCAGAAATGAACGACGGGGGCCGACGCTACGTCGTCGCCGGGCAATCCAAGGTTGCCGTTGCACCCGGAACCGTTGAATATGTGCGTATCACGCCGGAAACGCCAGCGGTTCCCAGCGCCGTCATCGATGCAATCTCCGAAGCAGACTGGGTCGTGCTCGGCCCTGGCTCGTGGTACACCTCCGTCATTCCGCACCTGCTGGTCCCTGACATCAACCGTGCGCTGGCAACGACCGATGCGCACCGCGCGCTCGTGCTCAACCTTGCGCGCCAGCGCGGTGAAACCGACACGATGTCGACCGCCGACCACGTGCGGGTGCTGCGCGAGTATGCCCCGGCACTCAAACTCGATGTGGTCGTCGCCGATCCCACAGCATGCGATGACATCGACGATCTCATTGTGGCCGCCGAGGAACTCGGCGCCCGCGTGCTTCTGCGTCAGGTCCGTACCGGAGACGGTGCCCCTCACCACGACCCGCTGCGCCTCGCCGCCGCACTGCGTGACGCATTTGACGGTTTCCTTGGTGAGGTCGGCCAGACCGAAACGTGGTTACCTTAGAACCTGTTGCACGCTGACCAACGACATCACACCATAGGGAGAACCTGTGTCCCTGACATCAGACATGAAGGACGAGCTTGCGCGCGCTGTCATCACCACGCCATCAGTGGTGGCCGCCGAAGTGAGCGCAATGCTTCGCTTCGCGGGCGGACTGCACCTTGTTGGCGGACGCATTCTCGTGGAGGCGGAGCTCGACTCTCCCGTTGCCGCACGTCGGCTACGCACCTACCTTCATGCTCTTTACAACGCGGAATCCACCGTCGTCGTAGTCTCGGGTTCTTCTCTGCGTCGCGGCAAGCGCTACGTCGTGCGCGTCGTTCATAAGGCAGACGACTTGGCGCGCCTGACCGGCCTGGTTGACTCCATGCGGCGTCCGGTCCGTGGGCTTCCCCCCGTGCTTGTCGCCTCTGGAACCGCTGAGGCAGCAGCCATCTGGCGCGGCGCCTTCCTAGCTCGCGGATCACTCATGGAGCCCGGTCGTTCTTCTTCCCTCGAAATCACCTGCCCAGGTCCCGAGGTTGCGCTGGCGATGGTTGGTTGCGCGCGCAAGCTTGGTGCGCTCGCCCGTTCCAAGGAGGTGCGCGGCGCAGACAGGGTCTCTGTGCGCGACTCCGATGCAATCGGCACACTCATCGCCGCAATGGGGGCACCTCACACCTTCGAGGCATGGCAGGAGAGACGTGAACGTCGCGAGGCACGTGGCAGTGCAAACCGCTTGGCTAACTTCGATGACGCGAACCTGCGTCGTTCTGCCCGTGCAGCCGTTGCGGCCGGAGCTCGCGTCGAGCGTGCCTTCGAAATTCTGGGAGATGATGTTCCATCTCACCTGCTCGAGGCCGGTACCTTGCGCCTGCAGTTCAAGCAGGCATCGCTCGAAGAACTGGGTAAACACACGAACCCTCCTCTGACGAAAGACGCCGTCGCAGGTCGTATTCGCCGTCTCCTCGCACTCGCAGACAAGGTTGCGCACGAACGCGGAATTCCAGATACGGAATCGGCCTTGACTCTCGAGATGCTTGAAGAAGACTGAAGTTTCCGCGCCTGTTACGTTCGTCCCAGTTCAAACGAGAATTAGCCCACGTACAAATTTCGAAATTGGGGTGTGACAGAGTCCGCTTTCGGGTGTAGATTAGGAACTGCTGGAACCGCAGAAACCTGCGGGCCGGGCTGGCAACCCGCACGCCCGGTTGCATCGAAAACCGTGCCCTATGAGGGGCACGAGCAGGAGGAACCATAGTGACCACCCGCGTTGGCATCAACGGCTTCGGCCGCATCGGCCGTAACTTCTTCCGCGCCGCTCTCGAGCAGGGCGCGGACATTGAGGTCGTCGCCGTTAACGACCTGACCGACAACAAGACCCTCGCTCACCTGCTGAAGTACGACTCGATCACGGGCCGCTTCAACGGTGAGGTTTCCTACGACGATGAGGGTATCGTCGTGAACGGCAAGCACATCAAGGTGCTCGCTCAGCGTAACCCCGCCGATCTGCCCTGGGGCGAACTCGGCGTTGAGGTCGTCGTCGAGTCCACCGGCTTCTTCACCGACGGTGAGAAGGCCAAGGCTCACCTGGACGCTGGCGCCAAGAAGGTCGTCATCTCCGCTCCCGCGAAGAACGTCGACGGCACCTTCGTCATGGGCGTGAACGAGGACAAGTACGATGGCGCTACGATGAACATCGTGTCGAACGCCTCCTGCACGACCAACTGCCTCGCCCCCCTCGCCAAGGTCCTCGAAGAGAACTTCGGCATCGAGCGTGGCATTATGACCACCATCCACTCCTACACGGGTGACCAGCGTGTCCTCGACGCTCCCCACAAGGATCTGCGTCGCGCCCGCGCCGCTGCCCTGAACATGATCCCCACCAAGACCGGTGCCGCCCAGGCCGTCGCCCTGGTCCTGCCCGAGCTTGAGGGCAAGTTCGATGGCCTCGCCGTCCGTGTCCCCACTCCGACCGGCTCCCTGACCGACCTCACCTTCATCGCGAAGAAGGAGGTCTCCGTCGAGGCCGTTAAGGCTGCTGTTAAGGCCGCCGCCGAGGGTGAACTCAAGGGTGTCCTCGAGTACACCGAGGATCCGATCGTCTCCACCGACATCATGGGCGATCCGCACACCTCGATCTTCGATGCCACCGAGACCAAGGTCATCGGCAACCTCGTTAAGGTCCTGTCCTGGTACGACAACGAGTGGGGCTACTCGAACGCTCTCGTTCGCCTCACCGCTCTCGTTGGCTCCAAGCTCGCCTGAGCGTGCTGACAAACCAGCCATGAGCTGATAGTGAGATGCCCGTGCACGCACGTGCACGGGCATCTCGCACATCACTACCGCCTTTATCCAATCGAAAGGATCCTTCGATGAGGACTATCTCCACCCTCGGCGACCTGCGCGGTAAGCGCATCTTGGTTCGCTCTGATTTCAACGTTCCGCTTAAGGACGGCGTCATCACCGACGATGGCCGTATTCGCGCGGCTCTGCCCACCCTGAAGACCCTGACCGATGCCGGTGCCAAGGTCGTTATTCTGGCCCATCTCGGTCGCCCGAAGGGCAAGGTCGATCCCGCTTTCTCGCTGGCCCCTGTCGCCGCGCGCCTCGCTGAGCTCTCCGGCGTGAAAGTTACCCTGGCCGCCGATACCGTTGGCCCCTCCGCTACTGAGACGGTCGCCGCCCTGGGTGATGGCGAGATCGCCCTGCTCGAAAACGTTCGCTTCGATCCCCGCGAGACCTCCAAGGTCGACGAGGAACGCGAAGAACTCGCCCGTGAGTACGCCAAGCTCGGCGACGCTTTTGTCTCCGATGGCTTCGGTGTGGTGCACCGCAAGCAGGCTTCCGTCTACGACATCGCCAAGCTTCTGCCCTCGGCCGCTGGTCTTCTGGTTCTCAAGGAGATCGAGTCCCTGTCCAAGGTCACCGGCGATCCCGAGCGCCCCTACGGCGTTGTCCTTGGTGGCTCCAAGGTCTCCGATAAGCTCGGCGTCATCGCTAACCTGTTGAAGAAAGCCGACATGCTTTTCATCGGTGGCGGCATGGCCTTTACCTTCCTGGCCGCACAGGGCTACTCTGTTGGCAAGTCCCTGCTCGAGACTGACCAGATCGATACCGTCAAGGGCTACATTGCTGAGGCTGCCAAACGCGGCGTTGACCTGGTGCTCCCCATCGATGTCGTCGTAGCCCCCGAGTTCGCGGCGGATGCCCCTGCCACTGTCGTTGAGGTGGATGCGATCCCCGACGATCAGATGGGTCTGGACATCGGCCCGAAGTCCGCGAAGCTTTTCGCCGACAAACTGGCAACCACGAAGACTGTTGCGTGGAACGGCCCCATGGGCGTCTTCGAATTCGACGCCTTCTCCGGCGGTACCCGCGCGGTCGCTGAAGCCCTCTCGAAGGGTTCTATGTTCTCCGTCATCGGCGGCGGTGACTCCGCTGCGGCCGTGCGTCTCCTCGGCTTCGACGAGAACACCTTCTCCCATATTTCCACTGGCGGCGGCGCCTCCCTCGAACTCCTCGAAGGCAAGGTCCTGCCCGGTATCGCAGTTCTGGAGGACTGACTCATGGCACGTACCCCCCTCATGGCTGGCAACTGGAAGATGAACCTCGATCACCTCGAGGCCAATCATCTCGTCCAGGGCCTGGCAATGGCGCTGTCCGACGCGGGACACGACTACTCCAAGTGCGAGGTCCTGGTCATCCCGCCGTTTACCGACATTCGTACCGTCCAGACCATCGTTGACGCCGACGAGCTGGGCATCAAGTATGGTGCACAGGATGTGTCGATCCACGACAACGGCGCATACACCGGTGAAATCTCCACTGAGATGCTTAGCAAGCTTGGTGTGACCTACGTCGTGATGGGTCACTCTGAGCGTCGTGAGTACCACAATGAGTCCGACGAGCTGGTTGGCGCGAAGGCGCGTAAGGTCTTCGACGCTGGCATGACTCCGATTCTGTGCTGCGGCGAGGCCCTCGAGGTCCGTAAGGCTGGCACCTACGTCGAGTTCGTGCTCGGCCAGATCCGCGCCGCACTCGCTGGTTGGAAGGCCGAAGAGGTAGCAAAGATCGTCATCGCCTACGAGCCCATTTGGGCTATTGGCACAGGCGAGACTGCCTCTGCGCAGGACGCACAGGAAGTGTGCGGCGCCATCCGAGCGGCGCTCGCCGAGGACTTCGGCACCGAGACGGCCGAGGCGACCCGCATTCTGTACGGCGGCTCTGCGAAGCCCGGTAACATCAAGGAACTCATGGCCCAGCCCGACGTTGACGGTGGTCTCGTCGGCGGCGCTTCCCTGAAGGCTGATTCCTTCGCCGCGATGGCGAACTTCTATGCCTGAGTGGTGACAACGTTCTAGTTGGCACACCTTAACTGGGCTGCCAAGCAGACGTGGTGCGGGGCCAACCGGCGAGTGCCGGTTGGCCCCGCCGTCATTCTCCGTTACACTTGCTATGTATGTGCCCCGGATCGGGGCGTGACCGCGATAGAAGTTGGACTCACCGTGACCATTCTGAATAACGTGCTGATCGTGCTCATTTTCCTGACCAGCATCTTGCTGACCCTGACCATCCTGATGCACAAGGGACAGGGCGGCGGCTTGTCGGATATGTTCGGTGGCGGTATTTCTTCATCGGCGGGTTCCTCCGGCGTTGCCGAGCGTAACCTGAACCGCATCACATTGGGAACCTTGCTGGTGTGGCTCGTGTGTATCATCAGTTTCGCGCTGCTCGCGAAGTTCGGCTCCTAATCCGTTCATCGTTCAAGACGTCGTGCTATGGCCCCCGCTTTCGTGTGGGGGCCATTTTCTTGGGGTTGTACCCCGCGAATCCCGTCGGTTTCGAATTAAAGGGGCTCTTCGCATTTTGGGGTTCTTCATAGTTGAGTGTGGGTGGAGGCATCTAGGTCTCCTGCGATGAGGAGCATTCGGAGTTGGTCGTTGGTGGGGTTGCGGTAGCCTCTGGCGGTGCGTCTGCCCAGCTCGATAATGTCCGTTGATGGCTTCTGTTGGCCCGTTGCTGGCTCCGCCGGTGTCGAAGTAGGCGTCGAGTGCGTCCTTCCACTTGCGTAGGGTCCGCCCCTAGGCGAGCGATCTCGGGGATGGGGCAGGCTGGTAGGCGCTGGATGAGACGAGCGGCCAGGCGTCGGCCTTGGGCGGGTGTGTCTTGGGGGAAGACCTCGCGCACTTGCCCGGTGAAGGTAGGCGACTTCGACACTGATATGCGCCTCATCTGCCGTGAAGGCCTCACGGAGGCGTTCCTTTTGACGTGGGGTGAGCCTGCGGCGCGAGGCGCGCAAAAGAAGCCGGATCTGATAGAGGGGATCGCCTTTGCGTCCGCGGTGACCCAGGGTGTCTTGATCGAGAGCGTTGCCAGCGAGCTTGACGATATGGAAGGCACTTCAGGCGCTGGTGGCGTCTTGGAGTTGATCATCGATGGCGTTCTTGCTGTCCCTGGTAGGGATCCAGCGCGCGATTCGCACCCCCGCACGGAAGTCTTCTCCGCGCTCTTCTAGCCAGTTCTCATGCGCGGTGCCAGACCTTCCTGGGACCAGGTCTAACAAGCGGGCCGTGGGGTGATCCTCCCCTCGCGTCAGGTCTACGATGCCGGTGAGCTCACGGGGCCCTCGTCGGCGTCGGTCCTGGTGATGCCATACGTGCTCATCAACCCCCAGCACCCGCACGCCTGCGAACCGGGCGGGGTCATCAGATGCGGCTTGCAGGCACGGCTTGATGTGGGACCACACGGTGTTCCACGTGGTTGCCAGTTGTCGAGCCAGGCCAGCGATAGTGGCTCCCTCGAAACGCAACTGTCGGATCGCCCAGCGGATCGCCAGGGCGCCCAAACGCGCCCTGGGTGCGCACATCCGCTCGTCATGTTCCAGGAATGTCACCGTCTGGCAGGTGTGTTCGCGGCATATCCATCGCCGTATTGTGCCACCGGATCCGCGCCGGGACCCCGGCCCAGGGCGCGTCGATCACCTCCACCACCATACGCCCGTGGCCTTGTGCGATTCAGCCCACAACCAGGGTAGCCAACCAGCTGGTTGCACGACTCAACACCGAGCACTAGAGCATCTGGGGTGCGAGCAACGCTCATCAGATGGAAGCCCTCCAAATCGACGAGCAGATCACACCGATCACAACGGTCAAGCGACACGCAGCAGCAGGTAGGGTGAGACACCGCCCGAGGTCCTTTGAAGAACGCGGGGGTAGAAGTCCGCTCATCATCAAGGACCTCGACCTCTACCCGCAACCCCCGACCAACACCCGGTCACCCACACTCAACTCGGAAGAGCCCGTTAACCCGGTAAGTGGCGTGTTAACCCGACAAGTGGCACCCTCAACCCCTCAATGCGCACGTTAACCCCTTAGGTGGAGCGTGGGCAGGTGTGCCCATACTCCACTAGTAGGGCCCAGCTGCGCACTGAAGGGTTGACACAGCCACCCATGGGGCCAGGCCCCCGCAGGCCAAGCACGCACCAGCCCCACGAGGCCCCGCACATCCACAGATCCGAGGCGCTCACACCAGTCACGAGCCAGCCGCGACGCAAATCGCCCGGACCTAAGTGGCACTACAACAGTCCCTCACGTAGCACGAAACCGCAGGTGCCAGGTGCCAGGTGCCAGTTTCGCGTTCGACCTCGCGCCGATCGTGCCAGACAGCAGGTGACAGGTGCCAGGCGGTACAAAGACCACACCGAAGGGAGCGAGAAGCACCGATTCCACCATGTTGCTTGTTACCGATCGGGTGGAACCTTCCCGATCAGCTGGAACCTTCCCGATGGGGCCAGCACCCATCGGCGGAGCGAGCGCGCCAGCGCCACCGATGCCTCCCCCGATGACGCTCGGGACCGAACCCCGACCAACACGTTTTGTCCTATAGCCCCCAGTTTTGCAACGAGCTTTTCTATGCCTCGGCTCTGACCGTCGCCGCAGAGCAGCTGAATCGGCGTTGAGTCGCTGTTCTCGTCAGGCCAGCCCTTATTTCTGTGCGAGTGTCGACGGGAGCTGGATCTGCGAGGCTGCAGCCGCGTCGAGGTAGACGTACGTGGACGGTCCAAGGATGCCCGCGACGGGCAAATCGAGGGGGGAAGCACCTGCGAAGGCACGCCCGAGGGCCTCAGCTTTCCCGTCGCCGACGGTCGTCAGCCACACTTCAGGGCAGGCGCGCATGACCGGCATGGACACGGTGATGCGCTCTGGCGGGGGCTTGGGGGAATTGCGGATCGCCAGGATGGGGGAGGACTCTTCGAGGTCAACATGCCCGGGAAACAGGGAGCAGATGTGCCCGTCTGGCCCCATGCCGATCAGGGCGATGTCGAAGGAACCGTCGCCCATCAGCGCGGTCCACGTGGCCGTGAAGGCGAGCGTCGCCGCATCTAGGCAGCCACCTCCCGGCGCCGACGCATCCGAAGTTGGCATGCGCACGAACTCCACGCCGCTGGCCGCGTGGAAGAAACCTTCCCACGCCTGATCGTCGTTACGATCGCTGTGCCCCGCCGGGACGTAACGCTCGTCTACCAGCCACACGCGCACGCGTGACCAGTCGATCTCGCCGACGCGGGGGAGAAGCGAAGGCAGAAGTGACGTCGCCACAGCGCCACCGGAGATGGCCACGTTAATCCGGCTGCCAGCTTCGGCCTCGTCAATGAGAACGCACAGGCGCGCAAGGAACGCGCCGCCGACCGCCTCGTTGAGCGCTTCCACGGTGGGTAGTACTGTCAGGGTGTTAACGGATACCACGTCAGTCCTCCGTCGGGCACTCGGCCAAGCGCGGGAGTTCGGTCGTGAGCAGTTCGCCGTAGTAGACATCCGGATCCAGGCGTCGCAGGTCCTCCATGAGGGAGTCCTGCACTGAGCGACGCGCCAGGTTCACGTTGCGGTCCTCCAACCCTGGGCGCGATAAACGCGCGACCGAGGAGGTGGCGCTGCGCGAGAGTGACACGGTCGTATCGTCGTCGAAGAAGAACGTGATGTCGGTGATCGTATGAGCCTCCGGATCGACGACCCGCTCAACGGGCACACCCAGCTGGTGGTGCAGCCACGCGGCCACGAGGAACGGAGACGGATGCGTCGCGTTACCCGCCACGCGGATGGAGGTGGGCAGACGATCGAAGTCCTCGGCGACGGCTGCGAGCAGCGCGCGCCACAGGGTAACTCCCGCCCATGCCAGATCAGTGTCGCCCGGCGTGTAGACGGTCGACAGGGCCGACAGGGTCTCCATCGGGCACTCCGTGGCTCTCGAATCGGTAATGCGTTTGACTGCGAGGCGCCCCAGCGGGTGGGCGCCGGGATTCTCGGGCGGGGTTACCGGCCAGTAGGTGACGACCGGCGTGTCCGACTGGAGCAGCGGCATGACGAGTGAATCGATGTTCGATGCCGCCTCGCCGCGAGGCTCCAGGATGATGATGTCCGACAGGCCAGCGGCGTCGCCCACGCGGATCTGCGCGTTGAGGAGAGCGGTGCCCTCGGTTGACTCGGGTTCGACGATAACGATGACGCGGCACGGGTGCTCGCGCGAAACAGCGTCGGAGACTTCGATCGCCTTGTCTACGTCAATCATGTCGGGCACGCAGATTAGCAGCGTCAAGACGCGGCTGAGAGCAGCCGATCCACGTTCGTCGCGCAGCTCCACGATACGGGAGGCGACCTCGGCGGACGTAGTGTTCTTCAAAGTTATAATCACGGGAGCCTCCAGAAACGACCGTCACAGGCCAGCATGTCGTGCGCGGACTGGGGACCCCACGTGCCCGGCGCATAGGGTTCGGGCTGGCCCTGGGTCTCCCAGAATGACAGGATTGGATCGAGGATCTTCCACGAGGCCTCGACCTCGTGCTGGTGGGGGAATAGGGGCGCAGACCCGACCAGAGCGTCCAGGATGAGCCGCTCGTAGGCCTCGGGTGAATCCTCCGTGAAGGCATGGCCGTAGGCGAAGTCCATGGTCACGTCGCGCACCTGCATTGACGTGCCCGGCACTTTCGCGCCGAGTTTGAGAGTGAGGCCCTCGTCTGGCTGGACGCGAATGACGAGCGCATTCTGTGCGGCTTCACTCAGGTCTGTGGTGCCGAAAGGAACGTGGGCCGAACGTTTGAAGATGACCGCGATTTCGGTGACGCGCTTACCCAGGCGCTTGCCGGCACGCAGGTAGAAGGGCACGCCCGCCCAGCGGCGAGTGTTCACGTAGAGCTTGACAGCGGCGAAGGTTTCGGTGGTCGAGTCGACGGGGATGCCATCTTCCTCGAGGTATCCGCGTACCTTGTCGCCGCCTTGCCAGCCACCCGCGTACTGGCCGCGCGCCGTGCTCGCCGCCAGGTCTTCAGGTAGACGCACAGCCGATAGTACTTTCTCCTTCTCGACGCGAATCTCTTCTGGGGTGAAGTGGACGGGTTCCTCCATGGCGGTCAACGCCATGAGCTGCAGGAGGTGATTCTGAATGATGTCACGGGCCGCGCCAATGCCATCGTAGTAGCCGGCGCGCGTGCCGATCCCGATGTCTTCAGCCATCGTGATCTGGACTGAGTCGACGTAGTTGGCTTTCCAGAGGGGTTCAAACATGGCGTTCGCGAATCGCATCGCCATGATGTTTTGCACCGTCTCCTTGCCCAGGTAGTGGTCGATGCGGAAAACATCCTGCTCGTCGAAGATCTGCGAGATGACGTCGGAGAGAGCGCGCGCTGACTCGAGGTCGTGACCGAAGGGCTTCTCGATGATGACGCGGCGCCACTCGCGGCCCTGGCGTTTGTTGAGGCCTGTGTCGGACAGGTGTTTGGCGACGACGGGGAAGTAGGACGGCGGGATCGACAGGTAGAAGGCGTGGTTACCGCCGGTTCCACGCACGCGGTCCAGCTCGGCGACGGTGTCGGCTAGATGACGATATGCTTCCGGGTCGTCGAAGGTGCCGGAGACGAAACGCAGTCCGGAGCGCAGCTGGTTCCACGTGCCTTCGTTGAAGCCGGTGCGTGTGTGGGCTTCGATGGAGCTGCGCACGTATTCCTCGAAGTCCTGGGGGCTCCAGTCGCGGCGGGCGAAACCGGTGAGTGAAAATGCCGGGTGAAGGAGGCCTCGATTGGCGAGGTCATAGATGGCGGGCAGGAGCTTCTTTCGCGCGAGGTCGCCGGTGATGCCGAAAATGACGAGGCCGCAGGGTGGTGAGACGCGTGGGAGCCTGCGATCTTGGGGGTCGCGCAGGGTAGGGATCGCGTTTGTCACGAGGTAACGCTCCATTCGCTGAGGGGGTTGGGACGAGGCCGGGGTCCGAATGCTTCGCCCGCGGGGGAGAGGAACGGGACTGAGGACCCATACATGTGTAAGAGAATAGGGCTGTTGGCGCGCACTCGCGCGCCAACAGCCCCTTCTGCGACGAGGTGACTAGAAAGTCACGGCCGGGCGGCGTCTTGGATGGATTCCTTCGCGGCGGCGGCGACGTGCTCGGCGTCGATGCCGTATTCCTTGAAGAGGAGTTCGCCCGGCGCCGAGGCGCCGAAGTGCTCGATGGAGACCGCGCGGCCGGTGTCGCCGATCCAGCGGTACCAGGGCAGGGCCAGGCCGGCCTCGACGGAGACGCGGGCGCGCACGGATGGGGGCAGAACTTCGTCGCGGTAGGCGCGGTCCTGGGCCTCGAACCAGTCGAGGCAGGGGACGGACACGACACGGGCGGCGATGCCGTCGGCGGCGAGGGCGTCGCGGGCCTCGAGGGCCACGGATACCTCGGAGCCGGACGCCATGAGGATCACGTCGGGTGTTCCTTCGGTGTCGGCCAGCACGTAGGCGCCGCGCACCAAGCCTTCGGTCGTCGCCAGGTCGCTGTCGCCTCCGCGTGCCGGGTTGGGTAGGTTCTGACGCGACAGGATGATCGCGGCGGGGTGTGACTGTTCGAGGATTGCCTTCCAGGAGGCGACCGTTTCGGCGGCGTCCGCGGGACGCACGATCGCGAGGTTCGGGATCGCACGGTAAGCAGCAAGGTGTTCGATCGGTTGGTGGGTCGGTCCGTCTTCGCCGACTCCGATGGAGTCGTGGGTCCACACGTAGGTGACAGGTAGGTCCATGAGGGCGGCGAGACGGACGGTGCCGCGCATGAAGTCGGAGAATACGAAGAACGTGCCACCGTAGGCGCGAGTCAAGCCGTCGGCGGCGATGCCGTTGAGGGCGGCGCCCATCGCGAATTCGCGCACGCCGAAGTGCAGGTTACGACCGAACTCATTGCCGCTGAATGCGTTCGTTGAACGGTGAGCGGGCAGGAAGGAGGGTTGCCCCTTCATGAAGGTGTTGTTCGAACCCGCGAGGTCGGCGGAGCCACCCCACAGTTCGGGCAACACGGGGGCGATTGCGTTGAGCACTTGGCCGGAAGCTGCGCGAGTCGCGATGGCCTTATCCTCTTCAAAGGTGGGTAGCGCGGCTTCCCAGCCGTCGGGCAGGCGGCCGGCGGACAGGCGCTCGAGCAATGCGGCACCGTCGGGGTTGGCTGTCTTCCACGCCTCGAAGCGTGCATCCCAGTGCGCGCGGTACTGCGCGATGCGTTGCGCGGCGCGCTCGCGAACCTGGGAGACGAGGGTCGGGTCGGCGTCGAACATCTTAGCGGGGTCGGCACCCAGGGCTACCTTCAGACCTGCGAGGGCCTCGCTGCCGAGCTTTGATCCGTGAATGCCTCCTGTGTTCTGCTTGCCGGGGGTCGGCCAGCCGATGATGGTGCGCAGCGCGATTATCGAGGGCTTCGTTGTCTCGGCCTTGGCGGCCTCCAGCGCGTCGTTGAGTGCGGCGGTGTTTTCCTCATAGGAGCCGTCCTCGCCCAGCCAGTTCACGCGCTGAACGTGCCAGCCGTAGGCTTCGTAGCGCGCCAGGACGTCTTCGTTGAAGGCGATAGAGGTGTCATCTTCGATGGAGATGTGGTTATCGTCCCAGATGACGGTGATGTTACCCAGCTCCTGTGTGCCTGCGAGGGAGGATGCCTCGGCGGAAATGCCTTCTTCGAAGCATCCATCGCCTGCGATGACGTAGATGTGGTGGTCAAACACAGATTCGCCCAACGGTGTGTCGGGATCGAGAAGGCCGTGGACGCGGCGGGCGTTCATGGCGAAGCCGACGGCCGAGGCTATGCCGGTTCCCAGGGGGCCGGTCGTGATCTCGACGCCGTTTGTGTGCCCGTATTCGGGGTGACCGGGGGTTAGGGAACCGGCGGTGCGCAGCTTCGCGATGTCGTCGAGTTCGAGGCCGAAACCACTGAGATAGAGCTGAACGTACTGGGTGAGGGAGGAATGACCAGCTGAGAGGATGAAGCGGTCGCGGCCAATCCAGCGAGGATCGGCCGGGTCAACGTTCATGACCTTGTTGTAGAGCAGGTATGCTGCGGGTGCGAGAGAGATGGCGGTACCGGGGTGCCCCGATCCGGCCTGTTCAACAGCGTCCGCTGCGAGGATTTTTGCAGTTCTGACCGCTTCGTCGTCGATATGGTCCCAGTGAAGTGTCACGTCGGCCTCCAGTCTATGATGGCCCCTACGTTGGGGCGTGTAAATGGTCTTCGCGTCCGTATTTTAGCAAATTGTTCGTCAGCGGTTTGGCGGAATGTTAATTTTCGCGTTTCTCGGTTACTCTGGCACCATGATGGCGTTGGAAACACTCGTGAATGAATGGGTGGACTACTTGCGCGTCGAGAAGGGGGCATCGACGCACACGGTTTCCAGCTATCGGCGAGACGCGCTGCGCTACGTCCGTGATCTGCAAGAACGAGGCATCCGTAGCCTCGCGGAGGTCAGTGCCCGTGACATAGAGGACTACACGATGAGGCTCGCGTCTGGGGAGTTGACGGGGCACGCGGCGGCGACTGCGTCGGTGGCCCGCGCCCAGGCTGCGATCCGTGGCCTCCACAAGTACGCGCTCACGGAGGGCTTCGTGGGAGTTAATCCGGCTGTCCACCTGCACGCTCCGCGTCAGGGGCGTCACCTCCCCAAAGCGCTGACGGTCGATGAGGTAGGCCGCCTCCTTGACGCTGCCCACGCGGACGACTCGGTGATCGGGATTCGGGACTGTGCTCTCCTGGAACTGCTCTACGCGACGGGAGCGCGCGTGTCCGAGGCCGTGTCCCTGTGCGCCGACGACTTTGATCTGGATGCCGAGGTGCCGGTGGTCCGCCTGTTCGGTAAGGGACGCAAGGAGCGGATTGTTCCCGTCGGTTCTTTCGCGGTCGAGGCCTTGGGTGCGTACCGGGTGCGCGCCCGTCCTGCTCTGGCTGTCCGGGGTCATGGAACGAACGCTTTCTTTCTGAATTCGCGTGGGGGTCCACTGTCGCGTCAGAGCGCATGGACGGCGATCCGGCGCGCGGCCCAGGCCGCTCAGCTGGAGGATAAGGTTTCACCGCACACGATGCGGCATTCCTTCGCAACCCACCTGCTCGAGGGTGGAGCGAGCGTTCGCGAGGTTCAGGAGCTTCTCGGGCACGCGTCGGTGTCAACGACTCAGATATATACGGCGGTGACGGCGGCTGCGCTGCGAGAGGTCTTCACCGTCTCTCACCCTCGGGCGCGTGGCACCGACGAGATAGCCCAGCGATGACATAGGATGGGCACGTGACCATGAATACGCATCCGACGCTGACACCCGACTTGCCCGCCGACCAGGTCGATTTTCCCGTGCCCGCGCCTCTGACGGGACACGGCCCCGCCCGCGTAATTGCGATGTGTAATCAAAAGGGAGGCGTCGGGAAGACGACCACGACGATCAACCTTGGGGCCGCCCTGGCTGAGTATGGTCGTCGCGTCCTCATCGTCGACTTCGATCCACAGGGTGCCGCCTCCGTGGGGCTGGGTATCAATGCCCTCGACATGGAGCAGACGATTTACACGCTGCTGATGAATCCAAAGGCTGACGTGCGTGCGACCGTGTGCCGCACGGCGACGGACAACCTGGACATCATTCCTGCGAACATTGACTTGTCTGCCGCCGAGGTGCAGCTGGTCAACGAGGTTGCGCGCGAAAGCGCCCTGGCTCGCGTGCTGCGCCACGTGGAAGCTGACTATGATGTGATTCTCATTGACTGCCAGCCGTCGCTCGGCTTGCTTGCGGTGAACGCGCTCACAGCCGCTCATGGCGTTATCGTTCCCGTCGAAGCAGAGTTTTTCGCGCTGCGTGGCGTGGCGCTCCTGGTGGAGACGATTGAAACGGTGCGCGATCGAATTAACCCGCGTTTGAAGATTGACGGGATCGTCGCCACGATGGTCGATTCTCGTACCCTGCATTCGCGTGAGGTTCTCCAGCGGCTACAGGAGGCTTTCGGTGACCTCGTCTTCGACACTCGCATCGGTCGCACTATTAAGTTCCCGGACGCGTCGGTAGCCACGGAACCGATTCTGTCGTATGCGCCCAACCACGCGGGGGCGCACGCGTATCGTCGGCTGGCGCGCGAAGTTATCGCCCGTGGTGATGCTGCCTAACCCGATTGAGATCCAGGGCGAACTTGAACTTTTCGCCGTTTCGTTGCCTGTCTTTGAAGGTCCTTTTGACCTTCTTCTGTCACTGATCGCGCGCCACAAGCTCGACATCACTGAGGTCGCGCTCGCGCAGGTTACAGACGAGTTCATCGCCTTCACGAAGGCTTCCCCCGACCTGTCGCGCACGACGGAGTTTCTTGTGGTCGCGGCGACCCTCCTCGACATGAAGGCCGCGCACCTGCTGCCTCGACTCGACGAGCAGGACAACACGAGCGACGCGGATTTGGAGGTCCGTGATCTGCTCTTCTCCCGCCTCCTACAATATCGGGCCTTCAAAGAGGCCTCGAAAGACATCGGTGTGCGCCTGGCAGCCAGTAGCTCCTACATTCCCCGTGATGTCCCCCTTGAGGCACATCTCGCGTCCGTGCTGCCCGAACTCACGTGGTTCACGACGCGTGAGGATCTTGCACGGCTCGCAGCTCACGCTCTGTGCGCGTCACCGCCTACCGTCCAGGTCGCCCACCTGCACGACCCGGTCGTGCCGGTGCGCGAGCAGGCACTCGTCGTCGCCGACAAACTCGCGTCGGCGGGGGAGATGACCTTCCGGGAACTCATCGCCGACGCGGCCACGCGCGCCGTCATCGTGTCGCGTTTCCTGGCGCTCCTTGAACTTTTTCGGCGAGGGGCCGTCGAGTTCGTCCAGGAGGGGGCGCTAGGGACACTGACAATCCGGTGGAGAGCCGAGGTGGACGCGAGCGACATCGACATTGACGAGGCGCGGCGTGGCGCGCGCACTGAGGACACGCCCGCCGCCGCGGGCGCCACGGCCTCGTCGACGGGGGAGAACACGCGGACGGTAGAAGGAGACGGTGACGATGACTGACGCGCAGCTGCGAGCACCGATCGAGGCGATCCTGATGGTCGCCTCCGAACCGGTTTCCGTCCACGAGCTCGCGGGCGCCCTCGAGGCGGATACAACAGAAGTGGAGGAGACGCTGCGCGCCCTGGCCAGCGACTATCTGGGTCAGGGAGAAGGGCCAGAGCGTGGCTTCGAGTTGCGCGAGGTCGCGGGAGGCTGGCGCATCTATTCCGCTCGCGCCTACGCCGACATCGTCGGTCGCTTCGTCGTGGGTTCGGCTCACGCGCGCCTGTCACAGGCAGCCCTCGAGACCCTGGCAGTCATCGCCTACCGCCAGCCGATCTCACGCGCCCGTATCGCACGCATCCGTGGCGTGAACGTCGATGGCGTCGTGCGCACTCTCCTCGCCCGAGGCCTCGTGGAAGAGACGGGTGCGACACCGTCCGGGGCGCGCCTATACGGCACGACGGGGGAGTTTCTTGCGAAAATGGGAATGATGAGCCTGTCGGAGCTGGTACCCTTGGCACCCTACTTGCCTAACGCCGATGCGCTGGATGAATTGGAGGAAGAACTATGAGGGCTAACCCTTACACGGCCGGTGGTGTGCGCCTGCAGAAGGTGCTCGCCCGGGCTGGTGTTGCGTCTCGGCGTGCGTCCGAGCAGATGATCGCGGATGGCCGTGTGAGCGTTGACGGACAGGTTGTGCGCACCCAGGGTGTTCGCGTTGATCCTGCGACCCAGGTGATTCACGTCGACGGTGAGCGGCTGATTCTGGACGAAGCAAAGCACGTCGTGCTTGCCGTCAATAAGCCGATTGGTACGGTGTCTACTATGAGCGACCCGGAGGGGCGTCCGACTATCGCGGACCTGGTCGCCGATTACCCTGAGCGCCTTTATCACGTGGGTCGTCTCGACATCGACACGTCGGGCTTGCTGCTGCTAACCAACGATGGTGAGCTGGCGAACCGACTGACGCACCCGTCTTACGAGATCCACAAGACTTACGTCGCGCGCCTTCATGGCGACGTCAAGCCTGGTGTGAAGCGCGCACTGATGAATGGTATTGACTTGGAGGATGGTCCGATTAAGGTCGATTCTTTCCGCGTCGTCGATACTTACGGCGACATCACAACCGTTGAGATCGTCGTGCATGAGGGCCGTAACCGGCTGGTGCGGCGCATGATGGAGGCTGTCGGCTATCCGGTGCGCGAACTCGTACGTACAGGCTTTGGCCCGATTTCTCTTGATCATTTGAAGCAGGGCACGACGCGCCGCGTGAAGGGTAATGCGCTGATCGCACTGTATGGGGCTGTCGGCCTGTGACCGGTTCGGGCGTAGGTTCTGTGCCGCGAGTTGTTTCCACGGTCGGACCTGTTTTGGTGATCGGGTCCGGCCTGTTGGGCGCATCCCTTGGCTTGGCGTTGCGCGCCGGGGGAGTGACTGTTTACTTGGAGGATTCCTCGCCTACCTCCCTGCGCTTAGCGTCCGACGTAGGCGCGGGGGTTCCCTTCGGTGATGTCATCGACGAGGCCGGGGTGGCCTATGGGGATGCGGGGACGGATGCGTGCGGCTACGAGGCGCCGCGTCTCGTTGTGGTAGCTACGCCCCCCGATGTGGCCGACCGTGTCATCGTGGATTCGTTGGTGAGGTTCCCGGATGCGATCGTCACGGATGTTGCGTCAGTCAAGGATGCGGTTGTCGCGGACGTTCTGGCAACTCTCGAAGAGCGAGGCATTGAGGATGAGGCTCAGCGCTACGTGGGTTCGCACCCGATGGCTGGTCGGGAGCGTTCCGGTGCCGGCGCGGCGGATGCAGATCTGTTTTATGGGAGGCCGTGGGTCATTGTGGCCCACGAATTCACGTGGCCGCGGGCGGTGCTGGTCGCTCGTGCTCTCGCCACGGATGTTGGCGCGGTGCCTTTGGAGATGAACGCGGGTACGCACGATCATGCGGTGGCTCTTGTTTCTCACGTCCCGCAGTTGGTGTCGTCGATGCTGGCAGCGCGTCTCGTTGATGCTCCCGCCCAGGCGCTGGGTCTTGCGGGGCAGGGCCTGCGAGACACCGCTCGTATCGCAGCGTCCGACCCGCGTCTGTGGACGGCGATCTTGGCGGGCAACGCTGGTCCCGTCGCGATGATCCTGCGCGACCTTCGCGGTGATCTGGATGATTTGCTGCTTCATTTGGAGGCGGCCGCCGAGCTGGGGCCGTTGCGAGGTGGCAGTGTGGGGGCGATCAACCGCGTGATGACCGCCGGTAACCAGGGGGTTGCTCGCATCCCCGGTAAGCACGGCGGGGCTCCGTCGCGCTACCAGGAAGTTGAAGTGCTTATCCCCGATGAGCCTGGTGCGCTCGGTCGTCTCTTCACTGAGCTGGGCGAGGACTCGATTAATATCGAAGATCTCGTGCTTGAGCACTCTGCGGGCGCGCAAGCCGGTGTCGCTCGCATCATGATTGATCCGGCGGTCGCTGACCGCTGCGCCGCTGACCTGCACGAGCGGGGTTGGCGGCTTATTTCCCATTAGTACGACTTCGATGAGGAGAATCGACGGATGAACGACTCAATGCGCCAGGACGCGATCTCACGCGTTGGCATCACCATTGCGATTGATGGGCCGGCCGGTTCGGGTAAGTCCACGGTCTCCAAGGAGCTGGCATCGCGTCTGGGCATCGGCTATCTCGACACGGGTGCCATGTATCGCGCCCTCACATGGTACGTGTTGGACCGGGGGATCGACGTGGAGGACCACGACGCGATTGCGGCTGCGGCGCACGAGATGGTGTTGCGCCTGGAGTCCGACCCCTCGGACCCGCACGTGTGGGTGGGTGACACAGAGGTGACCGAGCAGATTCGTGAGCCTCGTATTGCCCTCGCGATCAAGCATATTTCGACGAATTTGGCCGTGCGCGCGTGGATGGCAGCTGAGCAGCGTCGTCGCATGATGGAGGCGCGTGCGCAGGGTTCTGGCATGATTGCCGAGGGACGTGACATTACCACCGTCGTCTGCCCGGATGCGGATGTTCGTATCTTGCTGTTGGCTGACCAGGAGGCGCGCCTGCGTCGACGGACGCTGGAGCTGTACGGTGACGCGACCGAGGAACACATGGAGATCGTGCGCGCTCAGGTTGAAGGCCGCGACAAGGCGGACTCTACTGTGTCCGAATTTATGACGGCGGCTCCCGGAGTGGAGACGGTGGATTCGACCGGCCTGGACATTGCTGGCGTGTGTGAGGCGGTTCTTGCCTTTGTGGATGATGACCTGGCATCGAGAGAGGTGTAGGCTCCGGCTCATAGAGGTGCCCCCAGCGTGACATCACGCTGGGGGCACCTCTGCTTCGCGTTAGCAGCGCGGGTCCTTACCTTGACGCTCTGTTATGGCCGCGTTTTTTCAACAGGCGCGTGCGCCCGTCGTTCCCTCAGTGCCCAGTTGAGGTGGGGCCGTAGGGCGCGCCGCCCTGCGGGGTGTTGCCCTGCCATCCCTGCGGGGTTCCATTGCCCTGCCCGTTGTTGGGCATCGGCACTGTGTTGCCGTATTGCTGTTGGGGATTGGTGCCTGGAGTGGGCAGACCGGTTCCGTATTGTGTGCCTCTGGCATCGCCGTTGGATGCCAACATATTGGCGGCCTTGATGGCTTGAATCTTCTTATAGACGGTGTAGGCGGCAAAGGCGGCGCCGACAACCACTATGATTGCGATCACCGGTTTCGGCACACTACTGTTGCTCGAGCCACTTCCGACCCGAATACGGAAGCGGCGGCGTGCGGGAGCGAGGACTGACTGGGATGAGGAGTTTGCACTCGCTTCGATGACGGATGCGGTCGTGGACGACATCTGGGCGTAGCTGGTGTTAACGGTCGTTGGTGTGGGGGCAGCGTCGGTGGGTATGCCGGGAATGAATAGAGGCAAGGTTGCGCATGCGAGAGCAGCGGCGCACGAAAGAAGTCGGCGAACTGTCATTGGGGTTCCTCCAAAGGGAGCATGGTGTGAATGGGTGAGTTTCAGTGTAATCCAAAGCATGTTGCTATGGCCAGTAGCACTGTCTTATCGTGAGGCTGTGCGTGCGTGCAGGGTCCCCGGCCTTCTTCAAATAATATGTGGTGTGGCACACTTCAATCGGGTTGCGTTCTTCGCTGTGGTTGCGCTATAGTTCTACAGGTCGCTGCGGCGACAAACTAAATACGGGCTGTGGCGCAGCTTGGTAGCGCACTTGACTGGGGGTCAAGGGGTCGTGGGTTCAAATCCCGCCAGCCCGACAAAATACCTCGCGAGGACAGGAGCTGTCCTCGCGTTTTAGTTTTATATGTTGGTTTTTATCCGTCATTAGCCATGCCTGACAGTCAACGATCCTGGGTTAAAGGATAAGACGTGTTGGTTTTGTGGTGACGTTTCGGCTTGCTGGTGCGGGAAAATCAACATTGAAGGTGCTTGTTTCATCGTGGGGGTGTGTATACCCCGAGATTGGCGTGCGTGTCATGGGGTTAACGCGCATTGTCAGCGGTTCGCGTGCGAGGGATACACCAGGTCAGGCGCCGTTGTGCTCACAACGCAGGCCATCTCGCACACGACACCCCGTTGTCGGCGTTTGTTACCGAGGTGGTTTGCGACGCGGGCGCCACGCTGCCCCGAGGCGCACCCTCACCGACAGCAAACTGTGGGAATTGCGCTACACGGGGACCCGTACGTGACTTGCTTGCCGATGACTGCGCCACCAAACGGGGGGAATTGCACCATTAGAGGCGCGACACGCCGACGACACGCCGACGGGAGGCTTCTAATGGTGTAAAACCCCCCATTACCCCTGGTGTCATGCTCCCTCACTGGTGCAGGACTGCCCGACGGGCGCCGATAAACGCCGGTGGGAAGTTGCCGGCGGGACCCTGCCGCACGGGCGCGGGTAAGGCGGGGCGCCAATAAACGCCGGTAGGGAGTCGCCGGCAATGATGCGGGACGACTAGCGGCCAGCTCCGCAGCGAGGCTTGTTGCCGATGAGGCGAAACACCCGATCAGGAAGATTCAACCCCAACTGATCAGATGCAATCCTCCCGATCACGTGCAATCCTCCCGATCACGTGCAATCCTCCCAATCAGGTGGACCCCTCCCAATGGAGCCAACCCCAATCGGCGGCGCAAGCACGCTAGCACAATGACGGACGACGCAAGCGCACGTCACGGCCAACCCCAATCGGCGGCGCGAGCGCGCCAGCGCCACCGACGCCGCCGGCGACAATGCCAAGGACCGAGCCGCGACCAACACGTTTTATCCTTTAACTCTGATGGTGAGGCTTGGTTGGTCTGGTGAATCCCTGCACACGGCGGAGAAGATCGTTTGGGCGGTGCTTCACTCGCTCGTTAACCCGTTATCCGGGGCATTAACCCGCTATTGCGCACGCCAACCCTGAATATGAGCGTGGGTGGCACCACCGCTCAGGTTAGCGGTTCCACGTGAGAGTCAGCGGTGTCCCCGCGCCCAGGTTAACGGTCCCACGTGCTTACAAGGGGTTTGCGTTCATTCAATGGGGCTTGCACACAGTTTGTTCTGGCATTGAGCGCAGCTTCCAGCTATTTCACCTTCCTATCAGCATCGGGGCAGGTCGACGTAGCCGGGACGATCCAACAGAAACGAACCCCACCAGCACGCTTTGTCCTAGAACTCTCTGCGGACCGTCTGGAACGTGAGATGATTGCGTTCAGGCGGACGGAATATCCCATCCACGAGGAGGTTTGCTGAACGGCCAGAAAGATTCTGCCCTTGCGAACGCAGTGCCCAGACTCCTCGCCTCCTACGAGTGTGCTCAGATGGGGCATAGGCGGAAACGACTGTAACGCCGCACTTGGGATTTTCTCGCCATACAGATGTCTCGTCGCGCGACGTTACTCCAGTGGGGGACCTCCGTCCCTTCTCGATTTGTTGGCCAATCTTTGTAATCGAAATGTGACGCGCTGAGCTGTTACCGCATTTTGCCTGGTGCAGTGTGGTTTCTTCATAAGAATGCGTGGATTTGCGCAGGTCATCACCTGTTCGATGCGGTGTGAAGCGCACCAATTATCGCTTCTCTGTGGGGTAAACTATGCCCTAGGTCGAGGTCGTCAACGGGGATGATTTCGACCTACCTCGTAGGTACTGGGCGTTGCCCGATCAAGTACCGTCGAGATGCCGGAACCGACACAAAACATCCCCGGCCTCGTCAAAGGCGACGAGGCCGGGGGAAGCAGGACGAGTAACGAAGAGTGGTCAGTCGTCACTTCCCGACGCAGTCTGATGATGACCAGGGCGCGCATCGTTAGCGCGGGTATCTTCCGGCGTCGCTTGGCCTTCCGGTACGCACTGGAACCGGGCCGCAGTCGTGCCTTCCGTGACCGCTTGATTTGATGCTGGAATCGATGTTGTCTGGCCATCTGACGCGACAATGTTAAGACGGTTGAAAGCATCAAGTTCGACAAGGAACAGATCATCAAGGGAGTCGATACCGGCCCGCGTGAGTTCCGCTCGTAGCCATTCTTCGTCACAGTGAGCCAGCTCCATAGCGTCGCTCACAATCTGACCGTTAGACACCAGAAGAAAATTAAGTCCTCCCTCGCCAACCTTGCGGACGGTGAGAGAACCATTGGCCTCCCGTTGGGCACGGTCCCTCGCTCAGCGAGAAAATGCCCTTTTCTTGCATCTCAGCGAGGAACTCCACGGGGTCAAACTGATGATCAGGGCTGTCCAAGGCATCCTGCGTGAAACGTCCGTTCTCGATGATCGTGTGGGCGCGGCCCATAACGATGGCGCGCGTGGGCATGAACTTCGACGTCAGGTAGTTCAGGCCGGAGACGATCGCGAAAGTCACGAGGAGAACGCTGACATATTCCGCGAAGGTAATAGCGTGATTGTAGATGACACCACCGATGATGCCACCCAGGATAAAGTTGCCGATAAAGTCGATCGGCGTCATCTGGGTCGTCTGTTGCTTGCCGGTGAAGCGCAAGTGAAGAACGATCAGGATGACACCGATCAGGAGTTTGAGGATCGTCATTTCGAAACCGTGAACATCGAACAAGGCGGCACTCTACCCGGCATATGAATGAGCGGGACCAGCGATGTGATCAGTTCGTCGGATCCGCGTCGATCGCTCCCTGGACGTCGTGAAAGAGCAGGTTTGAGATCTCGACCTGGACAACCTCAACCTTTGGAACATCGTGAAGCGCGAGCGGATCATCTGCTGACGTTTGAAGGAACAGTGTGCCACAGCCGAAGATGCGGTCGTCGAAGTTCTTCTCCATCTGAATGTCGGAGATGCGCGACAGCGGCAGATCGTGTCCCGTGCGGGTAAAAATGCCGCGTCGGGTAATGATGCGCTTCGTCGTTACCGTATACGTCGAAGTCGCCCACTTGATCCAAGGGATAAGGAACAGAGGGACCGACAGTACCAAGGTAGCGATCCAGATCGTCGGCAGAGCCCAGTAGTGGGCGTTATCCGGCACATAGAAGGACCCGACGACCGCCGCGATAAACAAGATGGCCTCGATGACAATGGCTGGCAGCAAGGTTTTGATGTGCGTGTGCATGTGCCGAACGACGATCTCGTCCTGACTGAGGAGCTTCTTGGAAATAGCCATGGCTCCATCATGCCAGATAACAGTCCACGAAGAGGACGCGTGTCACACACGCATTAACCGGTCACGGGCTGGGAATGGGGCGCTTGTGTGTTCCAACGATGTCCGTATTAACGATGCCGATGGCCGCCATGAGCGCGAGCATCGTCGTCGGGCCAACGAATCGGAAGCCTCGTGCTTTCAAATCTGCGGCCAGCGCGCGCGACTCAGGGATGAAGGAAGGAACCTCATGGGCACAGGTCGGGCGCGGATCTACTTCTGGTCGATAGGACCACACGAGTTCACCGAGATGATGCACGGTGGGGGAGTCGGGGTCGTCGCGGCAGGTACGCAGCGCGAGCGTCGCCCGCGCGTTCGCCACCGCTGCCTCGATCTTACGACGGTTACGGATGATGCCCTCAGTGCGGGTAAGGCGCTCAACGTCCGCGTCAGTGAAAGCAGCAACCACATCCGGTAAAAAACCAGCGAAAGCGGCACGGAAGGCGTCGCGCTTCGCCAGCACGGTACGCCAGGACAGGCCCGCTTGGAATCCCTCAAGGACCAGGCGTTCGAACACGCCCGCTTCGTCGTGGATGGGGTAACCCCACTCGGTGTCGTAGTAGTCGCGCAGGAGGACATCGTGGGATGCCCACGTGGGACGAACAAGGCCGTCGTCGCACAGCGTTAGGCCAACGGGAAGGGGAGAGGGGAACGGGCAATCACAGGAGGTATTCATGTTCCCATCCTGCGCGCTCACGCTTATGTGGGTCAATCATCGCAGTGACACCTGTGGATAACGATGATGCACGAGCCACCCCTGTGGACGGGAGCGAGGCACGCGGGAGCGTCAGCGAGACTGTTTAGCGGCGTCGCTTCTCACGGACACGCACCGAAATCTGGATGGGCGTGCCCGAAAAACCGAAGGTCTCACGCAGCCGACGCTCAATGAAGCGTCGGTAGCCCGGATCCAGGAAGCCAGTGGTAAAGAGGACGAAGCGAGGGGGCTTACTCGATGCCTGCGTGCCGAACAGGATGCGGGGCTGCTTCCCGCCGCGCAGTGGGTGCGGATGAGCGGCCACGAGTTGGCCGAGGAATGCGTTGAGTTGGCCCGTTGGGATGCGCGTCTGCCAGCCCGCGAGCGCGGTATCGAGCGCACGCACGATGCGGTTCGTATGCCAGCCGGTCTTGGCTGCCAGGTTGATGCGCGGTGCCCATTGGATTTGGACGAGTTCGTGCTCGAACTCGTTTTTGATCTCCTTCTGGCGTTCCTCATCGACCAGGTCCCACTTGTTCGTGACGATGACGAGAGCGCGGCCCGCGTCGATGACCTGCTGGACGACACGCACGTCCTGCTCGGTGAGCGCGGTGGAGCCGTCGATGAGGACAAGCGCGACCTCAGCTTTCTCGATGGCGGCCTGGGTGCGGATGGAGGCGTAGTAGTCGGCGCCGGTCGTGCGGTGCATCTTGCGGCGGATGCCGGCCGTGTCGACGAACCACCAGGAGCGTCCATCCAATTCGATCAGCTCGTCGACGGGGTCACGGGTTGTGCCTGCTAGTTCGTTCACGACGACGCGCGTAGCGCCAGCCAGAGCGTTCAGAAGCGATGATTTACCGACGTTGGGTCGCCCGACGAGAGCCACGCGCCGCGGGCCGCCCGACGGGAGCGCGGAGGCCACGGCAGACTCGGTCGGTAAAACATCCATGACGACGTCGAGGAGATCGCCTGTGCCGCGCCCGTGCAGCGCGGAAATCGGGTAGGGTTCACCGAGTCCAAGACTCCACAGGTAGGCTGCGTCGGCCTCCTGTACGGGTGAGTCGACCTTGTTGGCGGCTAGGATGATGGGTTTCTTTTTTGAGCGCAGCATGTCAACGATGCGTTCGTCTGATGCGGTCACTCCGACGGTCGCATCCAGGACGAGGACGACGGCATCGGCCAGGTCCACCGCGATTTCTGCTTGCTCGGCGACCGAGCGGTCCAGGCCCTTGACGTCAATCTCCCATCCGCCAGTGTCCACGAGCGTAAAGTCGCGCCCGGCCCATTCTGCGCGGTAGGAGACTCGGTCGCGCGTGACGCCAGGCGTATCTTGCACGACGGCCTCGCGGCGTCCGAGAATGCGGTTCACCAGGGTGGACTTACCGACGTTGGGACGGCCCACCACTGCTAGGACGGGCAGGCCCGCTGTGACTTCGTCGCTGGCGGAGAGCTGGGCCTCGCCTGACAGGAGCGCAAGATCCTCCTCATCCAGTGCGAACTGATCGAGGTTGGCGCGCATGACACGGGCGCGTGCTGCGGCCTCGTCATCGGTCAGAGCGACCGAATCGGACGAGGCCGTGGCCAGGTCCTGGGTCGAGGCGTCGGTCGCGTCATCCCCGAAGATCGTGGGTGCGCCGTGCTGGGTGTCGAAGTCATTCACCTGCCCAGTTTACGGTGTGGCGCGCCGCGTGGACCGGATGGAGACCCTCGTGGCGCGCCAGCTCACAGGTTCATGCGCGTTATTCATGCGATCTTACGTCGCAGGCCAGGACTTCGGTGGCGACTGGCACGTCGTTGTAGCGGTGGTGGATTCCCTGGATTTCCTGGTACCACTCTGCGCCCTTACCCGTGATGATGACGGTGTCGCCGGGGTCGGCCGCCAGGATGGCGCGTCGCACGGCGTCGCGTCGGCATGTCGTTACCTCGGTGACGTCGGCCATGTTCGGGCGCACGGATGCGATGCCGCGTAGCAGGTAGTCGCGGATCGCCTGGGGGTCTTCAGTGCGTGGGTTTTCGTCCGTCACCCACAAAACGTCCGCCTCGCGCGCCGCGATCTCAGCGAGTTGCTCGCGCTTGGTCGCGTCACGGTCACCGTCGGTTCCGAAGACGATGACGACCTTGCCGGGTGTTAGCTCGCGGGTGGAACGCAGGGTCCACTCGAGGGCTTCGGGGGTGTGCGCGTAGTCGACGATGACGAGAGGCTGAGGGCCGGGTACTGGGTTCACCTTCTCCATGCGTCCGGGAATCTGCGGTGCGCCTTCGACGGAGGCGATCACGTCAGCCAGGTCGATTCCCAGCGTGACGGCGGACACGATGGCGACGGCGGTGTTCTGAACATTGACCTCGCCCAGGATCGGCATCGCGACGCGGTGGCCGACGCCGTCGGGGTCTACGAGCGTGAAGACCGTGCGTCCGATCGCTTTGTCGGGGTGGATGTCGCGGACCTGCCAATCAGCGCTCTCGTTCGTCAGGGCGGACACGGTGGTCACCGGCACGCTCGCCTGTGCGGCCAGGCGGCGGCCCCACTCGTCGTCCACGCACACGACGCCCGCGCGTGAGTGAGACGGCGTAAAGAGGAGCGCTTTAGCCGCGAAATAATGCTCCATGTCGCCGTAGTAGTCCAGGTGATCGTGCTGGAGATTCGTGAAGGCAGCGACGTCGAAGACGATGCCGTCCACCCGGTGCAGGGACAGGGCGTGCGCGGACAGCTCGATGACCCCGGCGCCGCAGCCGTATTGCTCGGTGGCTGCCAAGAATCGGGCGATGACGGGCGCCTCTGCGGTCGTGCGCACCGCCTCAAACGAGATCGGTCCGACGTGCGTCTCGACGGTGCCGCACAGGGAGGCCTGGGGGAAACGCGAGGCGATGGCGGCGCGCATCAGGTACGAGGTCGTCGTCTTGCCGTTTGTTCCAGTCACGGCCATGGTCGTTAGACGCGAGGACGGGCACGAGTAAACGTTCGCACACAGAGCGGGAACGACGCCTCGAGGATCGGCGACCTGAACGACGGGGGTCCCCAGGCCTCGTTCATGTGCCTGCACGCGTCCCTCCTCGTCGGTGAGAATGACGCTGGCGCCAGCCTCGATGGCGGCGTGGGCGAACCGGATGCCGTGCTGTTTCAGGCCGGGGATCGCAACGAAAATCCAACCGGGTTCGCAATCGTTGGAAGACACGGTCACGCCTGTCACCGCCAGGTCACAGCCCTTAAGCGCTGCGGAGGCCCCGTCCGCACCGTAGAAGCCCTCGACATCGAGGCCGTCGAAGGCGCGCTGAAGCGGGAGAGGGTCAATGGACGGGCGAATATCAGTCACTGATGTCATGGCACTACTGTAGATCGTCATCGCGCGCCCGTGGTGCACGCGCATGGACTGTGACACAGTAGGATAAGAGACATGCAGATCTTGACACGCAACGAAGCAGCACATCGCGCTGGCATCCTTGACGTCTTAGCCATCGATGTCACCGTCGATCTTTCCGGTGCCCAGGACTCATCTCAAGCAACCTATCCCGTAACCTCGATCCTGACTTTGACCTCGTGCGAAGAACGCACGTTTATTGACATTGTCGGTCAGGTCAGTGACGTCTTCCTCAACGGCGTGGAGCACCCTTTCGAGCACGACGAGGATCGCGTGTGGGTGGCAGGCCTACCGGTGGGGGAAACCATCACTCTCGAGGTGCGTGCACTGGCGTACTACTCGCGCAGCGGCGAGGGCCTCCACCGCTACACTGACCCTGAAGACGCAGAGGTCTACCTCTACACACAGTTTGAGCCGAACGACGCACATCGGGCGTGGCCGTGCATCGACCAGCCCGACGTGAAGCCCGCCTGGACGTTCCACGTCATCGCCCCGAGTTCGTGGGTGATTTTCTCCAATGGCGTTGAGTCGGCATGCGAGGAGGCCGGTGCCGGCACTGCACGTCACGACTTTTCCACGACACCTCCGTTGTCCAGCTACATCACTGCGCTCGTCGCGGGTCCTTGGGCCGTCATCGACGGGGGCACATGGAGTGGTGGCGCCTGCGACGGTGGACATGTTGAACTGCCCTTGCGCCTGGCATGCCGCCGCACGTTGGCCCGCTACCTCGACTCCGACGACGTTTTTGAAGTGACGCGTGCGGGCCTCGATTTTTTCCATGAGCGTTATGGCGTGACCTTCCCGTGGGGTTCCTACGACCAGATCTACGTTCCCGAATACAACTTGGGTGCGATGGAAAACCCCGGGTGTATCACCTTCAACGAGAGCTACATCTCCCGTTCCACCCCGACGTTCTCCGAGCGGCAGCGACGCGCGAACACGACCCTGCACGAAATGTGCCACATGTGGTTCGGTGACCTGGCGACCCCCGCGTGGTGGGACGACCTGTGGCTCAAGGAATCCTTCGCCGAAAACCAGGGCGCCAGCGCGATCGCGACGTCGACGAAGTACACGGGGGAGTGGGCCAACTTTGCTATGAATCGCAAGATCTGGGCATACACGCAGGATCAGATGCCAACGACGCACCCCATTGCCGCTGACATCCCCGACGTCGCCGCAGCTAAGACCAATTTTGACGGGATAACCTACGCTAAGGGAGCCGCCGTATTGAAGCAGTTGGTCGCCTGGGTTGGAGAGAATGCTTTCTATGAGGGAGCACGCCGCTACTTTGACAAACACCGCTTTGGTGCCACGACCCTGTCTGATCTTCTCGAAGCGCTTCAGGCGGCTTCGCGCCAGGAGCTGGACTCGTGGAAGCATGCGTGGCTCGAAACGTCTGGACCCTCAACCCTGTCGGCCTCGTGGGTAACGGATCCTGTTGGCGCGATCACGGAGTTCACCCTCCACCAGAGCGGCGAGGCATGCGACGCTGTTCTGCGCCCTCATCGTGTCACCGTGTCGACGTGGCGCGCGGCGGGAGGAACTCTTGAACGCACCCACGCCTTTGACGTGCGCATCGACGGCGAGAGCACACCCATTGATCCGCAGGGTGTCCTCGCGATCCCGGGGGGTGCTGCCTCGGTCGACCTCGTCGTCGTCAACGACGACGACCTGACCTACGCGATCTCCCGCCTCGACGAGCGGTCAACCGACGTGGCCTTGACCTATGTGGGCACGATCGAAATCCCCATCACACGTGCCGTCGTCTGGGCATCGCTGTGGAACGCGGTACGTGACGGACTTCTTGATCCTCGCCGCTTCATCGTCGCGGTCCTTGGTGCCGTTCCTGCCGAAACGGAACCCGCGGTCCGTGATCGTCTCCTCCTCTTTGTGTCCGAAGCTCTTTCCGCCTTCCTGCCCGGACGCCACCGCACCGAGGTTCACGACCAGGTGCTCGCAACCACCGCGCGTTTGGCCAGGGAAACTACTGACCAAGATGCGTGGCGCTCTTACATGCGCGCGTGTATCGCCGAGTTTGCGGCCCGTGGAGGAGAAGAATTCGCGTCCACCGTCGCTGGCCTTGCGAGCAGTGATAACCCCGACATCGCGTGGCGCGCACGCCGAGCCCTGGCTGCCAGAGGCCTCACGAACGAAGAGGCAATCATCTCCTGGCGCGACGCTGACGGCTCGGGGGAGGCAGCCCGCATGAGTGTCGAGGCACTCGCTTCCCTGCCCGAGGAGTCGGCACGCGCTAAGGCCTGGGCTTCAGTTCGCTCCGACACGCTTTCCAACGACTACCTCAGCGCTACCCTCGCGGGGCTGCAGTCCTCTTCGTGGGAGGGGAATAGTGGCATCGATGATGCGCTCGCGCACATGCGTACCTACTGGGAGTCGCACACGATCGGGATGTCTTTACGGTATGTGAGCGGCGTGCTGAACCTCAGCGTCGACATCGACCGAGATGGCAGCGTTGAGGCCAGCGTCGGTGCACTTCATTCGTGGCTTGATGCCAACGAGGATGCGCCGACCCAGCTGCGCCGCATCGTCGTCGAACACCTCGATGACTTCCAGCGGCGCGAACGTGTTCAGCGTCGCTGGGAGCACGATCAGTGAGATCCCCAACGGAACACCCCCATGGAACGGGGTCTATGCCCGATGCCGGATCGACCTCGGGTGTAGACCCCGCGGCCTCAATGTCGCTGCTGACATCGCTGCTGGCAAACCCCCTCGATGCGGGCTACGTGCATTACCGCGCCACGCACGGCCCGCGGCCCGCAACCCTCCTCGGGCGTGTCGGCGTGTTCGTGGTTGCGCTCGCCCTCGGCTTCAGTTCCGTGGTTGCTACGCAGTCCCTCAGGGCTCCCGCTGGCGACGTGAAAGCCGACCTGAAAGAGCAAGCGAGTCGACGCTCGGCGCAGGTCGAGGACCTCAATAATGACGTGCAATCGCTGGGACGCGCCATCGAGCAATACGCCAATCCCAGCACGGTTACAAAGACGGACAGCGCTCTCGCCCTACAGAGCGCAACTGTTGCTGTGTCTGGTCCGGGCATCACTGTGACGCTGACGGATCGAAGTGGACCAGGGAAGGGCAGCGGCGCCGTGCGCGACCAAGATCTGGCGATGGTCGTCAACGCTCTGTGGGCAGCCGGCGCCGAGGCTATCTCGATTAACGATCAACGAATCGGACCGTCCACCTACGTGAGAACTGCAGGCGCGGTCATCCTGGTCAATATCACCCCCGTATCCTCGCCCTACGATGTCACAGCGATTGGAGACTCCAACGCCTTATCCATTGCTCTCGTGCGCGGTAACACGGGCGACTATCTGTCTGCAGTTCAGTCAATGACCGGCATGACAGTCTCGACGAAAGTCTCACCCTCGTTGTCGATGGAGGCGCTCACACTCTCCGCCCCCGAATACGCCACACCTGCTGTCGACACAAACCAAGGAGGCACCTCGTGATTGCTGTCATCGGATTGATCATCGGAATCGTGCTGGGAATCTTGCTCGACCCGACTGTTCCCGTCTGGCTCACCCCTTTCTTGCCGGTCGCCGTCGTCGCTGGACTCGATGCCCTCTTTGGCGCCGGTCGCGCCTGGCTGGAAGGGCGTTTCGCGGACCGCGTCTTCGTCACGTCCTTCTTTTGGAACGTCGTCGTTGCGTGTCTGCTTGTCTTCCTCGGAACACAGCTGGGAGTTGGGTCGGCTATGACGACCGCGGTTGTCGTAGTCCTGGGCATCCGCATCTTCTCTAATACCGCATCCATCCGCCGTCTCCTTCTCAAGGCCTGATATGACTGACGAAACCGCGAACGAAACCACTACCACCGCTCAGTGCGCGACGGAGTCAGTGCAACCAGCCGAGGCCGAAGAATCCACGAGCAAGAGGCGCAATCATCACGAACCGCACGGTGGGTCTCGACTCTGGGATCGAGCCAGAGGCGCATTCTTCGCGCTGCCGCGTGGTCTTCACATCGTGATGCTCATAGTTTTCATGATCCTGGGTTTTGCGCTGGCGACGCAGGTGCGCGCTCAACGTTCCGATCCACTCGAAGGTCTTTCCGAGCAGGATTTGGTAACCGTTCTGGATGAGCTGAGCACGCAAGAACAGAACCTGCGTAACCGGCGCACGGAGCTGAGCGGTGAACTGGCGGATCTGCAAAGTGCTGCTAGCGAAGCGGAAGCGCGTGAGCAAGCCTCGGCGAAGGCGGCCACACAGGCGCAAATTGGAGCGGGAACAATAGCGGTTAAAGGGCCGGGGGTCACCGTTTCCGTCGTCGATCCCGGCAATAACCTCAGCCCTACGCAGTTTGTGATGACGCTCGGTGAACTGCGCAACGCGGGGGCTGAGGCCATCGACCTCAACGGCGTTCGACTCACGACACGTTCGGCGTTCACGGGGCAGGCGGGAGCCATCGCGGTGGACGGGACGCCTATTGCTTCGCCCTACTTGTGGACGGTCATCGGGGAGCCACAGACGATCGCGACAGCACTTGACATTCAGGCTGGCTCTGCTTCGCAGATGCGGGCCAAGGGTGCGACGGTGGCGATTACTGTGACTGACCTCGTGACGATTGATTCTCTCGCAACCCCGCAGGCCCCCCAATACGCGAGCTACAACTAGACGTCTCGGTTTAAAATGACGGGGAGAGAAATCACCGTTCCCGTGCCTGGGGGAAGGTGAACGTTTACACTTATGAAAGTCCCGTTACGTGACCTTTTGGAGCACACTATGTCTGACAACCAGCCGTTTGACCCTACTGCAACGTCTATCTTCGGCTTCACGCCTCTGACGGATGATGTCGAAGAGGCGCCGGTTGCACTGTCTGCCCGTGATCGTGAGGCTGTCGAGGCGCTTCCTGCTGGATCGGCTTTGCTGATCGTTCAGCGTGGTCCCAACACAGGAGCTCGTTTCCTTCTTGACCCCGAGGTGACCAACGCGGGTCGTTCGCCCAAGGCTGACATCTTTTTGGATGACGTGACAGTCTCGCGTAAGCACTGCCAGTTTATTGCTTCCAATGGTGGGCATATCGTGCGTGATTCCGGATCTCTGAACGGCACCTACGTCAACCGTGAGCGCGTTGACTCTGTTGAGCTTCATGCCGGAGATGAGGTTCAGATCGGCAAGTATCGTCTGACCTACCAGCCGTCGACCAAGCAGGACTGACGTGTCGGCGTCGGTTGCTCGTATCCGCGTGTCGCGTCCCTCTGCGGAGGCGACATCGTGGCCGCACGATGCCGATCACTGTCCAGAGTTGTCGATTGGGCGTGTCGTCGAGGAGCTGAAGGGCGAGTTTCCTGCGATTTCTCTGTCCAAGGTTCGCTACTTGGAAAGTGAGGGGCTCGTGAATCCCGCCCGTACGGGTTCGGGCTACCGCAAGTATTCCGCTGCTGACGTGGCACGCCTGCGCTATGTGTTGACGCAACAGCGCGACTCGTTCACGCCGTTGAGTGTTATCCGCACGCAGCTTGATGCGCTCGATGCTGGGCATACGCCTACCCGTCGCCGCATAGCGCAGATGGTTTCTTCCGAGGGACAGACGGTCTCTGTGGGGGGGCGGCGCGCGATTCCAGCATCGGATCTGGCGGATTTGACCGGTGTGGATATGGAGACGTTGGAACGCTATTCGCGCTTGGGGCTTATCACTCCTGATCTTGCTGGTTATTTTCCTGCACGGTGTGTTCAGGCGGTGACGACGATTGCGCGCCTGGAGTGTGCTGGAGTCGATGTGCGTGTGTTACGCGCGGTGCGCCAGGGCGCGGAGCGAAGCGCAGATATTATTGATCAGACGGTGTCGTCCCAGAGGGGACGAGGCCGTGGCGCGGATCGCGAACGGGCGCGGGCGCGCTCAATCGAGCTGGGCGGTCTCTTTGCTGAGCTGCATCGAGACATGCTTGAGGTGGCGGTGTCATCGTTGTCGGACGACGGCTTGTAACTCTCATGTTTAACCTGAAGGTTAGACTCGCCGTGAGGGTCGTTGACCACCCCCGTTTCGTGCTCTACCGTAATCCTGTTCTCATCACATACGACCCACAAGGAGCCCCACAGTGAGCGCAGAAGCCAACGCCGCGGCACGGCAGGGCATGCTGTTCGGCGACCCACTCGAGGGTCTCGAGACGGACGAGGTCGGTTACCGCGGGCCGATCGCCTGCTCCGCCGCGGGGATCACTTACCGCCAGCTTGATTACTGGGCTCGCACCGGTTTGCTGCAGCCTTCGATTCGCGCTGCGCGTGGCTCTGGCTCCCAGCGTCTCTACTCCTTCCGCGACATTCTGGTTCTTAAAGTTGTTAAGAAGCTTCTTGATGCTGGTGTGTCCCTCCAACAGGTTCGGGTGGCCGTCGGCTCCCTGCAAAACAGGGGAGTGGACGATCTCGCGTCGATTACTCTTATGAGTGATGGTGCCTCCGTCTACGAGTGCACATCGACGGACGAGGTGATCGATCTTCTGCAGGGTGGTCAGGGAGTTTTCGGCATCGCCGTGGGTCGCGTGTGGCGTGAGGTCGAGGGGTCCCTCGCGGAGCTGCCTCTCGAGCGAACGGATCGTTCCTTCGTGGACGAACTCGCCCAGAGGCGCCGCGCCAAGCGCTCGGCCTCCTAAGGGCCGGAGAACCCTATGGAGGGGTCTGGGTTTTTCGGACCGTTTGTTTTGAGAGGGTTGTTCTGAGTAGT